>JGI12316J15309_10001352_pt1 | contig 28048 bp, 23 predicted proteins | sample MarCyaLeptolynsp_FD_15309 | JGI IMG/M metagenome (IMG submission 15309) | reverse complement strand
CCCGCCACATCGTCGTCGAGGACGGTTGTCTGTTCGGGGGCGCTCGGCGGTGGTGTCAAGGCTCGGCCGCGGGTGCGTAACGCCCTCGTACAACAATGTGATCGGACGCGACGACGGCGTCCTCGCCTTCGGCCGTGGTCGGGACGACCGCCAGCGTGACGGTAGGACCACGCCCGTCAACGTCGACGGCCCACGCGGGATCGAACGGCGCAGAGAACTCGAGCGTGCTGGGAATCGAGGACGGAGCGCCGAGCGTGTCGAGCGTCCGCCAGCTCCCGTCCCAGACGAGGAGCTCGATGCCCGCGGCGGCCTGGCCTCCGTCATCTGCCCCGGCAACGAGCGTGATTTGCAGGCGGTCGAGTTGCGAGTCGTCGAGGTTACTCGCCCACAACGCGAAGCGGAATAGGTGGGCCGGGCGGGCATCCGGACCCGCCGCCAGTTCCCACGCGCGCGGGTCGGAGGCGCCGCCGAAAGCAACCACGGCGTCGCGCGTCGGATCGTGCACGAGGGTATGACCGGTTCGCGGAGCGGGGCACGAGGACTCGATGCATCGTCGTCCTCGCGCGTGCCAGCTCTCGCCGTCCCACGCCCAAACGTCGCCGTAGTTGCCGTCGACATCACTCGCACCACCGAACAGCACCACCTCGTCGCGAGTCGCGTCGTACGTCATGGCGTGCCCCCTTCTCGGCGAGGGAGCTTGGCCGGTCGCCGACTCGAGGGGGTCCCATCCACCGGCTTCGGTCCACTGCCATGTGTCGCCGAGATCTCGTCCGGCACCAGGGCGTCCGCCGAACATCACCGCAGCTCCACGGTCCACGTCGAATGCCATCGCATGCTGCGAGCGTGCGGACGGACATCCCTCGGTGCCGCACTCGTTGGAGGGGCGGGTCCAGCGCTCGCCGTCGAAGAGCCAGGTGTCCCCGAGCGTGCTTCCGAATCCCCTGCCGCCGAATACCAGCAGCTCCGGTCCCGTCGAAAGCTCCGCGACGACCATCGCGTGGTCGGCTCGCCCGGTCGGACAATCGCCGAGACACGCGGGGAGCCGTCGCCATCCCTCTGGGTCCCAGCGCCAGACGTAGCGCAGCGGCAACTCCCCCTCGGCGGTCTCGAAACCACCGAGCATCATGATCGAACCGGGCTCGAGCCCCGGCGTGACCCGAAAGCCGGTGCGCAACAGCGGACAGAGAAACAGCGGATCGCACCCGGCAACACGCTGCTGCCACTGCTCGCCGTCCCAAGCCCAGGGACCCTTTTGGAGGGTCGCCGGTTCGAACAGCCAAGTCTCCGCCGTCACGGGTTCGAAAGCTCCTGACGCCTCGACGACGCCGCCTGGCCCAGTGCTTTGGGGTGAGGCGATCGCCCACTGGCGGCCCGCCTCGGTTGCCACGACGATGTCATCGTTGGCGCGAAGGTCTGCGTCGACGGTGGAGGGCTCCAACCCGTCGGTGAGAAGGGCTTCGGGTGAGCGCTCGGGCAGGCGCGCAAACTCGGCGAACTGATGCGGATTGGGATACTCGCGCTCGGCGATCTTGCCGGCCATGGACATCACGAAGTCGACGGGCAGCGGCTCCCAAGGTCCAAACACGCCGAAGGGCGCCGCGGCGACGCACGCCGCATCTGCCACCGTTCGCGGAAGCGGTTCGACGTGCTCTGGCGCGTCGGTGCCTGGCACCAGTGCCTCCGCGAACACTCGCTCGGTTTCGGTGGGGCGCACGAGCAGATCCTCGCAGCCAATACGACCGTCCTCGAGGGGGGCGGACGCAAATGCGAGCTCCGCCGCGGAGGACAACCCATCGAGGTCGGCCTCCGGGCTGTACCCGAGCGACGAGACGGCGGAGTGCACGTCGTCAGTCGCCCAGGGTGCAGCGATGTAGCGCAGCCCGCCAGGCTCGTACAGAACCGAGGCACGCAGGCTATCGCCAGGATGCATCGGCAGCTCGAGCGTCTCGTCCGCGGTGAACGAAGACGCCACCGCGAAGCCGGCGTAGTCGGGCGGCCGATACAGCCGCGGTCCAATCTGTTCGCACGGTGAGCCACCGTTCCCGAGCACGCGCCACAACGCCGACACGAACGTCAGCTCTGGGCTGTCGCGGGGGTCGAACGTGGCAGGCCCGGCCTCGTCGACCGAGATGCCCTCTCCCCAAACGAATCGTAGCGCCTCGATCGGTTCGTAGCGTTGGCTGCCTGACTGCGACCGGTAGGCGCCCCACTCCAGGCACACGAGGTCGTCGTCCTCGAACGCGTCGGCGACGCCCATGAACTGGACGTCGAATGCTGGCGGGCCGCACGAGCACGCCGAGGCAAGCACGGCAAGGGCGACCGAAGCGCGGAGCTGATCCTTAGTTGCCAAAGTTGATCTCGCCTTTCTGGTCACGAAGCCCAATCCCAAGACCAATGCCGAGTCCCAGGCCAACGAGCACGGCTGCCGCCGCTCCAATGACCGGCTTTTGCCATGTCCACCCCTGATACTCGACGTACCGCACGGTGGTCGGACCGGAGCTCCGGACTTCTGGTGCGGGGGTGATGGCCTTGACCGTGCGTCGAACGGTCGACCCTTTGGTGGGGCGCAGCCGCACCTTGAGCGCCGCACCGGGGTCGGCGACCGCGACCGCCGAGTAGTCTTCGTCCCCTCGCCGACACGCGGAGCTCGAAGGCAGAACGGCTACCGCGCTCAACGCCCGCGGTTGGCGACGCACCTTCTTGCCGTCGACGCGCAGCACGCTGAACTTGATCCGGCTGCGTCTTCCTGTGCTTCGAACCCTCTGGTCGATCGGTTCGCCCGCGAGGTCGATGTGCAGCCGCGCGCCGGTGTGTCGGACTTGCGTCCCGCTCGGCTTGCATTCGCTGCTCTTACGGATCGCGCCCGCGCCTTCGCTGAGCCTCAGCACCTCACAACGCTCGACGAACTTCGTCTCGAGCACGAAGATGTCGACCGTAGGAAGCTGCGCCTGACTCTCCGTCTTGCCAGCCTTGGCCGGCAGTTCGCTGGAAGTCGCCAGGGAGGGTGTCTCCGCGTCCGGCCACTGCCGCACATCGAGGCATTGCGGCCCCGGCACGAATAGAATGGTCATGGGACCGGTCAGCTCGACGCAGCGCACGCCCTCGGGCTCGGCTCCGCCCTCCAACCCGGGCGCAGCGGCAACGAACCTCTGAGTCGTACCGCCAGGGTCGGGCAACGGCACCAACACGCGGCCAGCTACGCAGATCTCGGCGCGACTACCCGGGGGGCCCGGATCGATTCGGACCTCGGACAGGCGGCGCTCGATCTCCTCCCGGAGCTTTGCGAGGCCTTTGCGGCCGATCTTGCCCAGCGCATACGCTGAGCATTGCGGGCGCGACTCGAACCGTCGATCGGCCCTCTGGGCGGCGTAGGTGCTCAGCAGCGCGAGGTCGAAGCGGTTGAGCTCGAGCTCGAGCTTGGCGCGGTTGGTTGCAAACACGGGCAGACGGGAGCGCTCGAATGCCTCATGGAACGTGCGCATTGCGGTCTCGCGGTTCGTGCGCTCCTCCTCGCGGCCGCGCACGCCCAGCTCGTAGCTCTGCCGCTGAACTGCGGGGTCGATGCAATGCATGCTCCGTGGGCCGGGATCCACGGGCGAAAGACGCCGGTTGGGGCCTTCGTCTTCGGTCCTCGGGGGAGTCGGGGTCGGCTCATCGGTCGTGAAGACGGGCGGATCGGGCTCGGGAGGCGCGGCCGTCGAAACGCCGGTGCATGCGAGAGCGGCCGAAAGCAGATGCACGCCGAGCGGGCTCATGGTGACCCTCCCGGGGGTGGCACGTTGCCGAATTCTTTGCGCCACTTCTCGAGTGCTTCTTTTTCCTCGAGCTCCTTTTCGGCATCGGTCAACTTGGCGTTCACGGTGGTCAGTTGGGTCTGAGCGTCTTCGATTGCCTTTCTGAGGGGCTCCAGCTGGGCGTCGAGAACCGCGACTTCGGACTCCGCCTCGTCCCTCTTCTTCTCGGCCTCGGCCTTGTCGCTCTCGGCCTTGGCACGCGCCGTCTTTGCCCGGGCGTACTGGGTTGCTGCATCGGCGAGAGCGCTTTGCGCGTCGAGCAACTGCGTTTGCGACATCGCCAGCACCTTGCCCGAAAGCTCGAACTCGATGCGCAGCAGCTGTTGTTCGAGCGCAAGTGTCTCGCGCTCAGCTCGAACCGCAGTCAGCTTTTTCTCCGCCGCCTCTAGGTCCTTCTCCGCCGCTTCCAGGTCCTTCTCCGCCGCTTTGGTGTTTGCGACCGCAGTGTTCATCTTGTCGACCGCTACCTCTTCGTCTTCTTCCGCCCGCTCTTTGTCTGCGATCGCGGCTGCGGCGGCCGCCTCGCGGTCGGCGACGAGCTGTTTGTTCCGATAGCCCCAAATGATCGCCGCAACCGCGATCGCCAACAGGACCGATGCGATCGCCAGGTTGCGACGCAGCTCCCACACCCGCCGCCGCTGCGCCGCGCGCTCCTCCGCAAGGCGGTCCTCTTCCCGCTGCAGCCGAGCCCGCTCCGCCGCTCGGCTGTCATCGATGAACTGCCCGACTGGTTCCCACGCCACGTCGTAGCGTCGGGCCCAAGCAGCACTCGGCTGAGCCTTCGTGAGCCACTTGAGCACCACCCCCAACTCTGGGTCCTGAAGTAGCCCCGCCTCGCCCTGCTCGTAGCGCGTGTTGAGCTCCTGGAGTCGCCGCAGCTGACCGGCGTCTGCGACCTCGCGCTTGGCCCACTTGACGTAAAGGTCCCAAACGCGCATGAGGCTCTCGTGCGCGAGATCCAGCTTCGACTCGCGCGTCAGCGGCCCTTTCGGCGTGACGACCAAGAAGTGGCGTTCGTCCGCTTCGCTGAACGCCTGGACGATTCGAGCAACGAGTTCGAGCTCCGCGCCCGCAACCTCGATGACCTCTGAGACCTTACAGGGGCGCCGCACGGCCCGGCCATCGTCGCCGCGCTCGGTCAGCGCGCGGAACAGCAGCTGGATCACGCGATGTTCGGCCTTGGAAAACCCGAGCATTGCCTGATTGGCGTGATCGGACATGGCCTTGGTCATTCCGCCGGCGGTCTCGTAGTCCTCGTACGCCAGCGATGCCGTATCCGCGCCCGCGGCGACGCGACGCTTCCAGACCCCGTAGGTGCGCATCAGCGCGTGCTGCAACACGGGGAGCTGATCGTCACGGTTGCGCGTGTCGTCGTGCAATCGGTGCAGCAGCTTCGGCTCGATGCTCAAACCGAAGGCACGCAGCGGATTGACGATCGCCTCCTCTCGGTGACGACGGCTGAGGAACGACACCAGGTACTGACCGCGATTGATCGCTTCCGCGAGCATGGGAAGGCGCGCACAGTCCCCGAGAAAGTCCGACCGCATCGTCACCACGACGAAGATCGGTACGTCGACTCTCGCCGACGCCTCGAGGAGCAACGACACGAAATGAGCGGCGTGGTCTTGCTCGCCGATAGCCGCGAGCCGCCGGAAGCGGAACAGCTCCTCGAACTGATCGATGACGATGAGGAGGTTTTCTTCCTCGTCGAGGCCAATCCTGCGGACGCACTCGGAAAGGGCGAGCGAGCTTCGCAACAGACTCGCCCGCATATGCTGTGCCGCCGCCACATTGCGCGTCGCGGACGAGTCCGACGCAGCCGATGCTTCCAGCGGCTCAGCGGGATCGAGGTTCGACTCTGGGCCACTTTGAAGCAGCGCTGACGCCAACGCGCCGATCGGATCGCTGCCCGGCCGCAACATGGCAAATCGCCAGCAGCATCGCCCGCCGACGGCGAACGTTCGCTCGAGCCGAGGAAGCAACCCGGCCCGGACAAGCGACGACTTCCCGCTTCCGGACATTCCGACCACCGCGAGAAAGCGCTGGTCGCGCAGCCGTGTGAGCACCCGATCGACGTGCTTCTCGCGGCCGAAGAACAGGTGGTGATCCTTGGCGTCGAACGGACGCAGCCCGACGAACGGACTCGAAGCAGGCGTCGCCAGCGTCTCGTTCACGTCTTGCCCCGCCGCCGGTGGTCCGCCTTGAGCTGCTCGGCGAAGTCGTGCAGCGGCTCGAGTTGCCATCGCTGAAGGATCGACGCCCCGGCGGGAGCAGCTGCACTCGGTGGTCCATCTGGCACGCGATGGACCTTGACGTCACGCTCGGCGGTCTGGAATCTCTTCTTCTCCGGCCGCACTGGTGGCGCGACGTAGACGTCACGCTGCTCCAGGCGGTGGTCGCGTTCCAGCGCATTGGCCCGCAGAGCCTCCCGCAGCTGCTCCCGGACCCAGAAGTCACGCGCTTTCCCGTAGTGAATCAGATAGGCGTGGCACAGCTTCAACCACGCCTCGTGGTTGCGTCGGAGGTCTTCGGGGCTGAGGGTCTCGTCGGTCGCGTCGAAGACGAGTACATCGATCTCGAGCGAGCGAAGGTAGTCCTCGACCTCCTGCGCCGCAGCAGCGTCGGAGGGATGCGAGACGAGATAGACGTGCGGAACGGTCGGATCGTCGGGCGCGTTGGGCACATCGCCCGCCGTGGCTCGGCCTCGCATGATCTCATCGATGCGGTGGCGCACGATGCTGTGGAGCTCCGAGATCGGTCCGAAGACGATGTCCGCACCATCGTGGTGCGCTGGGTCCTCGCGTAGTGCTCCGACAAACCTCTGCTGATGCCGATCCGTTGGTGGCTCGAGTCCCGGAGGGATCCAGAGGATCCGCCGCATTCCTCGTTGAGGCCATTGCGTCTCGGCGTGGCGCAACTCGATCTCCGCCAGTGAGGCGGTTGCGCCCTCGGGGCGCGGCGTCGGAAGGCTGCCCACCGCGTGGATGGACAGGTCGCAACTCGAGAGGCGACGTTCTGTCTCGGACTCGAACGCCGGCGCCGATTCGCCCGACCAGTTCGACGCCATAACACGAAGCCCTCGACCCAACAGCTCGTTGCGCACGACCGAGTTGAGGGTGGCGATGTCCCCCGAGGCGGTGGCGAGAAACACACGCGGAGTGTCGTCGTCTGGCTCCTCGGCTCGACCGGACCCCAGACGAGTCGCCAACTCCTCCCCGACGTTCATTGCGGCCTGGATGAAGGCCGTCGAAGAGGCGTCGTCTGGTCTTTCTGGGTCAGCGGGAGGCGGAAACGTGTGGCTCGGGCGCTGCGCCAGCTCTGCAGGTTCGCTCTGCGCGGGCGTTCGGACGACCTTGAAGACCGTGCCATCGCTGAGCGCAACGAAGCGACGTAGCTCGACGTTGCACTGCTCGTCGGAGACGTAGGCCGGGCTGACGACTGCCACGAACACACGCGCGGTGGCCAGCGCCCGGTGCCAAGTCGCTTCCCGGTCGACCGGATGGACGCGTCGGATCCTCAGTGTCCTCGGCTCATGACCGAGGACGAAGGCGGTCCGCCGGATGGCAACCTCTTCGAACCGTGAGACCCACGCATCATCCTCGTCGGTATGACTGATGATGATGTCGTAGTGGATACCCGCCGCATCGGTCTCCCCGTGAACGATCGAAGGTAGCCGACTGGGATCGAGCCAAAGCAGCCCCAGCAATCGCCCACGTCCGGGCGCTCCGTCGAGGACGCTGAACGGAGCCGACCACGCTGCGAGGCGAGCCTCGAGTGCCGGCCCGCCCGCCTCGAGCACCGCATCCGGATCGGGTACGAGGGCCGCCGTATCCTCCGGGATCCGGAGCATGCGACACGCCCAGGCGATCCGTGCGGAGGGCAACGACTCGTCGGCTGCGAGTATCTCGGCCAATGCACCACGAAGCGTCGAGTCTCCGGGGAACCGAGCGATGGCGGCGACAAGGAGCTGGAACACTCCATGGTGACCGCCTGCGCCGCGCTCGAGCTCACCAACCACCACGGTCCAGTAGTCGACCGGGGCGACCCCCAATCCGAACGCCGGAAGATTGGCGATGTGGAGATCCGCGCTCGTGAGCACCGCGCGGCAAAGCCAATGATCGACGAAACGCGACGCGAGCGCCGAGATCATGCGTCTGTCGATCCTCCGGTGCTGTTCCGCTCACGGGCGGACTCGATCGCCGACAGGATTGCCGACAATACGATGCCCTTGTTGAGTCGATTGTCTGCGTCGGAGGCGTGGTGCAGCCCTACGACCGACCATGTCTCGTTGTCGAACAAGGGGCTGCCGCTGCTGCCGGGATCGGTTGGGCTCGAGTAGTAGATCCGGTCGGGAGTCGAACGCTGATGGTCGACGCGGTTGTCCTGCAGGGAGAACTGCTTGTCGCGACCATGTGGATGCCCGATCACGTTGAGCCGGTCGACCTTCGCCAGCTCCGCCTGGTAGCGCGGGACGATCGGAATCGCGGTCGCGTCGAAGTCCAACTCGACCACGGTCGCGTCCAAGGCATCCGGCGCGGAGCTCCACAGGACTCGTCGGACGTACCCCTCGGCCAACGGCTGTCCTCGAAGCCCGAAGAAGGTGACGTGTGCCTCGTCGGGCTCGAGCGATGTGACGCCGCGTGCCCGGCACTGCTCGCGGACCTCCGGGTCTTCGCTAATCACGTGGGCGTTCGTCAGCAGCAGCGACGCGTCGTCCGAACGTCCGAGCCACGACGACGGAAGGCGAAATCCGGTCCCGACCCCACTTTGCAGCGAGTGCCCGATACGTGCGACGCAGCCGCTGCGCTCGAGGGCGGTGGAGAGCCAGGCGACCGGCTGGTACGAGACGTCGTTCCACACCGACTCCAGGTCGTCCGCTTCGACCAACCGCTCCGTCGCGGCTCGCTTGAGTCCATCGACGATCGAGGCGGTCGGAGCCTGGCCCGCGCCGGCCGCCAGGACTCGAACGACCGCGCGCTCGACGAGCTCACGGAGCTGGTCTCGTGAGTTCGAGGCCACGATGTCGCGAACCAGCCGCTCTTCTTGGGGCGACCACCCCGGGCTGAACTCGAGCGCCGCGGCCTCGAGCTCGCGATTGCCGGGTACCCGGTCGGCAGCGGCGGCGAGCAGGCGCTGAAGGGCTCCGTCGCCTCCGTCGCCGATCTTGAGCTGCTGGAGTACGTACACCCAATAGTCGGCGGGCGCGTTCATCCCCAACCGCGGCAGCTTGGCCATGTCGATGCCAGCACGGGCCATGAGGGCGCTGATCTTCATCTCGTCTTGGAAAGTGGCGGCCAACGCATCCGCAACTTCCTCGCCGGCGATCATCCCCATCGAGACTCCGGCTGGGGTCCTGGGGCTACCCGCAGCGCCGTCTTTCCCTGCACCTCGCGCTCCTTCCGTGGCTGCTCGAGAGTCCCTGCGATCGTCGGTCGAGCCGCGCACGAGTGTCAAGGTGGCCGGCTGGACAAGGTGGCGCGAAGACGCCCGGGACCCGGCGTCTTTCGACTCTACCCGCTCATTCGACCTTCTGGCGCGACGGCCCGACCGAGTGGTCCACGCCGTCGAGGCTGGTCAGGTACAGGTAGACCGACTCGAGATCGGCGTCGGTCATGTTTCTGTAGGTTTCCCACGGCATGGCCGATCCGGGGTAGGCGCGGCCGTTTCGAAAGCGCTTCACGAACTGGTCCTTGGTCCAGCCGTGCATGATGCCGCTCGAATGCGGGGTCAGGTTGGGTGCGACGAAGCGGAAGCCGGGTTCGGTCTCGTCGGGGAAGTCTGGGTCGATGCGGCCGGCGAGGAGGGGCTCGACGAATGCGACCTGGCCGTCCTTGCCCTCGATCTTGGTGTGGCATCCGACGCAGAAACCCGGACCACGCGCGAGGTACTCGCCCCGCTCGGCGCTCGCGGTGTCCGACGCCGGGACGTACGGGGGGACCTGGTACTCGTGCGGGTGAGCGAAGAAGTCCATCGCCGTTTGGAACAGGACCTTGCCCAGCAAGCCGACCTCGCTCGGGGGCACCTCGTGCTTCACCGGCTCGATCGTCCGCATGTACGAGACGATGGCGGCGAGGTCTTCGTCGCTCATCGGGCCGACGCTCATCATGAACAGCGCGCCGCGGCCGTCTTTGCGAATGCCGTGGCGAATCACCCGCGCGAGCTCGGCATCGGAGTAGCTTCCGACGCCCGTCGTTTCGTCGGGTGTGATGTTGGGCGCGCGAACCGTTCCGAGCGGACCCATGTGCCATTCGTGGCCACCGCTTGGGGCGACGGTCTTGCCCCCGCCGACGTAGTCCTCCATCGTGGAGTGGCACGCCGAGCAGTGCGCCACCGCGTTGAAGAGATAGTCCCCACGCGCGATGACTTCGGGATCGTTGCTCGCTTCGATCGCGGGCAGTGGCGTGTCGGGGAACGTCGGTTGCCAGCTCATGGCGAAGTAGCCGACGAAGGCTCCAATCAACACGACCACGACTGCGACCAGGCGACCTCCCCAACGCAGGATTGTTCTGAGCATGTCCTTCCGACCGCGCTTCTGGCGCCGCTTCAGTCTAAGGGGCGAATCGCCACGATTCCAAGCGGTTGTCCTGGATCGGCCCGGCCGCGCGGCGCTATTGTGCGCGCCGTGTCGAATCCGCTCGTGGGTCTGGGCAAGCAGGCGCTGGAACTCGGGATCGATTCCGTTCGTGTCGGTCGGCCGTTCGGAGTCTTCGCGATCCGGGTCAGCGGCGACGACGATTCGGGCGAGCTGTTCTGGTACTTCGATTCGGACGAAGAGCGGGCGGCGAACCGGGCTCGGCACACGACCGCGACCTCGGAGTGCAAGCGCTACGCGATCGTCCTGCACGAAGAGATTCGCGACCGCGAAGGGACCAAGCGCGCGGCGATCGTGGCGGAGGTCGGCGACCGAGAGCACGAGCAAGCGCTTCGCATGGGGCAGCCGTACACCCCGTTCGGTGGGCCAGGTCAGCCGCTCGAAACGCTCGGCAACCCGATGATGCTCGGCGACACGACCAACGTGCTTCGTGGGAGCACCGTCGATCCCGGCAAGCCGGCCGCGTTCGTCGTCGTGTGCCCCAGCTGCGGTAAGAAGAACCGCGTATCGATCGCTCGCGTTCGCGATCGACTTCCGAAGTGTGGTTCGTGCGGGAACGCTCTGCTCGACCGCTGACTGCGTTCGAAGCGTCGGCGGAGCTACATTAAGCACTCCGTCGTGCGCGCAGGCGAGCGTGCCGCTCCGAACGCACGCATCGCGCCGCGAGATGTGGCAGTCTCCGCAAGATCGTGGCGGGTGCAAGCATCGACGACGAATGGGGAGAGCTGATCGGAGACGAGCTCTCCGGACCGCGACCCATTGGGCCGACCGCCAAGTCCCACGACGCCGTCGGTGTCCCCGAGCCGCTCGAGGCCGAGCCCGAGCCCGACGAGTCGCTCGACGCGGTGCCCGTGCCCAAGAAGAAGGCCACGCCGGGCAAGGCAGTCGTACCACCACCGCCGCGGCTGGGAGCGCGCTCGCCGGAGCGCCGCACGGACTCCGTGTTGGCCGTGCCTCGAGACGCTTCATCGTCGCGCTCGGGCATGCGGCGCGTGTCGAAGAAGGACAGCTCTTCGTCGGGGCGCTTTGCGACGCGGCGAATGCTGGTCCCGGCGCCACCCAAGCCGGAGCCGAAGATCGAATCCGACGAGCTACCGATCACCGTCGACGACGGTGTCCCGCTGCCCGACGTTCCGTCGTGGGGCGGTCAGCGAGGGTCGATGCCCACGTCGATTCCGCCGACGCTGGTTCCTGCCGCCACTGACGAGCTGGCGCTCCTGGTGTCCGAGCCCGCGGACCCTTCGGGCACGCTGGACCTGAAGTCCGTCTCGCAGCTGGTGCCGAAGACGCCCGAACCACCGCAGGAGGTCGCCGAGGAGGACTCGGACGTGATCAGCGTCGAGCCGGTTCCGGTGCGCGACTCGGACGTGATCGAGGTTTCACCGGCGGTGCCCAAGACAGTGACGGAGGCGGTGCCTCGCGTCGTCTCGGACCTTGCGGCGCTCGCCGAGCGAGAGGAGCTCGAGTCCGACGAAGGGCCCAAGGCGGATGGGGTGCCGGAGTTCGGTGCACTGGACGACGTGGTCGTGGACCCGCCGAGCCGGCCTGCGAAGTTCGAGCCGGCGCTCGCAATGACTGCGACCGGCGGATGGAAGCCGCTGATGCCGTGGATCTTGGGGAGCGCGGCGTTGTTGCTGCTGGGTTCGCTCCTGTGGATGTCCGACGGGGCCACCACGACCAAGGAGCAGACCGAGGTGGCGGCGAGTGCCGTGGCAAAGGCGAGCGAGTCGAGCAAGGCCGCGCCGACGACACCGGGACCCGCGAAGGGGGCTGAGCCCAAGGAGGACTCGGGAGCAGCCTCTGCGGCAGCGCCGCTCGACGAGGAGCCGGCGGCGGTCGAACCGGCACAAGCCCAACCTGCGGAAGCGGAGCCTGCGGACGAGCCTGCGGAAGACGAGCCTGCGGCAGACGAGCCCGCGGAAGACGAGCCTGCGGCAGACGAGCCTGCGGAAGCAGAGCCTGCTGCTCCCGAGATTCCCGCGGTCGATCCCGACGCGGCCAAACGCTATGCCGACGCATCCGCGCAGTACGACAGCACCAACGACCAAGAGTCGCTCGAGATGATGGCGATGGCGGCTTGTGCGATGGACGATGGGGTCAAAGCACGGTCGGCATTCCGTAAGCTGGTCGGCGGTGACCGACGAGGCCGCGTCATGATCGACTGCCGCAAGCGCAGCGTCGATGTGACGGCGAAGGGTGACGAGCCCACGCCCGAAGAAATCCTTCGCCAGGCGGAGCGTGCACTAGCGGCGGGCGACCCGGACAAGGCGGAGGAGCTCGCCCGCGCCAGCAACCGCGTGGAACGATCTCAGCCCGCGATCCTATTGACGGCAGTGGCTGCTTGCGCCGGCGGCCGCGTGGACCGGGCCGTGTCGCTGCGCCGGCACCTGTCGTCGGCGAACCGGAAGACGCTGAAGGCTCGCTGCCCTGGGCTCCCGGAGAGCTGACCCAGGTCACGTGCGCGTTTCGGGTGGGGCTGCTAGGGTCTGCGGCTCGTGAGGACTCTAGCGCCTCTGACCGCCGTTCTGAGCGCCGCACTCGTGGTGGCCAGCCTGCCGAGTCGCGCGAACGCGGCGCCGGAGGACGCGGCGCCGGAGCCGGAGACGACGGAGCCAGAGAAGGCAGAGCCAGAGAAGGCAGAGCCGGAGAAGGCAGAGCCGGAGAAGGCGGAGCCGGAGAAGGCGGAGCCGGAGAAGGCGGAGCCGGAGAAGGCGGAGCCGGAGACGGCAGAGCCGGAGAAGGCAGAGCCGGAGAAGGCAGAGCCGGAGAAGGCAGAGCCGGAGACGACGGAGCCGGAGACGACCGAGCCGGAGACGACCGAGCCGGAGAAGGCGGAGCCGGAGACGATCGAGCCGGAGGGGACCGAGCCCGCGTCGGAGCCCGAGCCCGAGCCGATGACCGCGCCCAAGGCCGACCCCGGCACGGTCGCCGTGGACACCACCCCGCGCTATCGCACCGAGGTCACCCGCGGCGAACGGATCACGTTCGGTGTCGTCGGTGGCGTGCTCACCCTCGGTGCCATCGGTCTTGCCGCGACGGCCGGTTGGGCCGGGGCGCAAAGCCGCGAAACGAAGGACAAGCTCGACGAGTTGCTCGACGGCGACCCGGCCGAGTTCTCGCGCGACGGAGAGTCCGAGCTCGACGATCGCCTCGCTCAGCGGACGGCGCTCATCGACGACGGACAGCGCTACAACCGACTCGCAATCGGCCTCGGAATCCCAGCCGGCATCTTGCTCGGAACGGGCGCCGCGATGATCTTCCTCGCCGCACGCAAACCAAAACGCACGCAGGTTGCGCCGACGTTCGGACGCCGGATGACCGGCCTCGTGTTCCGGGCCCGATTCTGATCCATGAGACGTACCGTCGCACTGCTCCTACCGCTCCTCGGCGGCTGTTTCGCCACCGACACCCGTGGTGCGCTTTGCAAGGAGGACGCGCAGTGCGGTCCTGGTTTCCAGTGCCTCAAGGACGGGCTCGCCAAGACCGGGCTCTGCGGCGTGTCCCCCTCGTGTCCCGACCACGAGCTCGCGCTTGGTGAAGTCGTCTTCGACTTCCCCACCGATTACGCCCGCAAAGCATCCTGTGAGCTCTGCGACGAGACCGCCGACGAGCCGGTCGGCGCCGAGGCGCAGGACGTCGCGTACGAGATCACAGCCGAGGTCGAAGGCCGCTACATCTTCCGCACGCTCGGAGAGGGCGACGCCGACGGTCATCCCGGGTCCACGTTCCCCACGGTGCTCTACGGCTACCTGGACAGTGGCTGCGAAGACAAAGACGAGGTCGTCTTCGACGTCAACACCTACGCGGGAGCTGGCCTCAACGAGTCTCTGATCGCGCCGTACCTGCTCGAGGGCGAGGTCTTCACCGTCGTCGTCGATGGCGATACGCGGGAGTCGCCCGAAGGGACATCCGAGGAGTCCGAAGCAGAGCCGTTCTTCGGTCTGACCAGCAATACTCTCAGCGGCCAGTGCCCGGACACGATGGCTGCTGGGGTCGATGGCCAGCTGGTGTTCGACGCGACCGGTCGCGGCAATACCGTGCTCTCGAGCTGTGCGGAGCCGCTGTCCGAGGACTACACCATTGGCTTCACCGCTTCGCAGCGAGGCCTGTACAGCTTCATCGCCAACGACGAAAACGTGGCCATCGCATTGCGTAGCGGATCGCAGTGCCAGTCCGCCGAGGCCAGCGAGCTCGCTTGCGGCGTTTCGGTGGTCGAGCAGCTCCTCGAGGAAGAGGCGGCGCTGACCATCGTTGCCGATGGCGTGACGCGTGAGGGGCCGGGCAGCGTCGAGCTGACGATCGGTCGCTGCGCGCGATACACCGAACCGACCCAGCCCGCCGAGCCGCCGACGTCTCCCGATGGAGAGCAAGCGCCCCAGGTGGTCACCATCCTTCCGATCGCCGATGCGACCGTGGCTTCCGTTCCGCAGTTCGCCCCCGGCTGTCGGCCGCCGGACGCCACCGATTCGCCCGCCGTCGCCGCCTGGATCTTCACCGCCACCGAGTCGGCCTTGTTTCGATTCGACACGTCCGCGTCCCCCGTCGCGACCCGACTCGCAGTACGGTCTGACCTCGCCTGCGCGGCGGCCGATCGCGCGTGCCTCAACGTGGTCGACGCACCCGAGGACGTCATCGACCTCGAGCTCACCGCCGGCGAGACGATCGTCGTCGTGGTCGAGACGCTCGGCGGCCCGTCGGACTACCGTCTCGATATCCAGCGCGTCTTCGAGTAGCGCTACATTCGGGCGCCGGACACTCGCTCGATGTTGGCCCCGAGGCCGCGCAGACGCTCCTCGATCGATTCGTAGCCGCGATCGAGGTGATACACGCGCCGGATCTCCGTTTCGCCTTCGGCGACGAGACCCGCCAACACGAGCGACGCAGATGCCCGCAGGTCGGTCGCCATCACCGTGGCCCCGGACAGACGATCGACGCCGCGAATCACCACCGTGTTCCCCGAGATGTGCATGTCGGCACCCATGCGCTGCAGCTCGGGCACGTGCATGAACCGATTCTCGAAGATCGTCTCGGTGACCATGCTGCGCCCCTTCGCGACGCTGGCCAGCACCATGAACTGCGCCTGCATATCGGTGGGGAAGCCGGGATGCGGCCGCGTGACCACGTCGACCGGCTCGATCTGGTCGGGCCCGTAGACGCGCAGCCCCTCGGGCTCCACGACGCACTGCACCCCCGCGTCCTCGAGTTTGCCGATCAGCGAGTGCATGTGGTCGACCGGTGCGTCGAGCAGCAGCACCTCGCCTCCGGTGATGGCCGCGCCCACGGCGATCGTGCCTGCCTCGATGCGATCGGGAAGGATTGCGTGGTCGACCCCGACCAGCTCGTCGACGCCCTCGATCTCGATGACCGAAGTTCCCGCACCACGAATCTGCGCGCCCATCTTGTTGAGCACCGTGGCCAGCTCCTGGACCTCGGGCTCGCGGGCGACGTTTTCCAGCCGCGTGGTGCCCTTGGCCAGCGTCGCCGCCATCATCACGTTTTGGGTGCCGCCCACGGTCACCGTGTCGAACACGAAGGCGGCGCCATGCAGTCGCTCGGCCTCGAGATTGACGTAGCCGTGCGACAGCTCGATGTTTGCGCCGAGGGCCTCGAGGCCCTTGAGGTGCTGATCGATCGGCCGTGCCCCGATGGCGCAGCCGCCCGGTAGCGAGACCTTGGTCCGACCGTAGCGAGCGAGCAGAGGACCCATCACGGTCACCGATGCCCGCATCGTCTTCACGAGGTCGTACGGCGCCTCGCAAGGCCCGTCGCCGACACCCGCGGCGTCGATCGCAAGCGTTCGATCACCTTCCACCGCGCAGCCCAGCCGCTCGAGCAGCCGCGACATCGTGCGAACGTCCGACAGCTGCGGAACGTGGCGCAGCGTGGTCTTGCCGCTGGTCAGCAGTGCCGCACACTGGATCAGCAGCGCTGCGTTCTTCGCTCCGTTGACGCGCAGCTCGCCTTCGAGACGCGCTCCACCGTGGACGACGATTTTGTCCATGTCACTCCGTCGACGCGTCGAGGCGAGGGCTCATTCCCCGTCGCGTTGGTTGTTGCCTTTTCGCAGTTCGTCGGCGTTGGCCAGCTCGCGCTGCAGTTCTTCGACCTTGTCCAGATCCGTCTGGCCTCGATCCCAGCCGTGACTGGCGAGGCTGCCGGGACAAGCGTCGATCGCCGTCATCTCCCAAGTTCGAACGATCGGTGCGAACTTGCCCTCTTTGGTCAGCTGCTGAAACTTGTGATCGACCACGAGCTTGGCCCAAACGGGCCGGCCGTGGTCCAGCGAGATCAGAGACTCGCGCTCGGAGCTGATCCCTTTGCCGCCGTGGCCATCGTCCCAGCTCGCACGCACCAGGGCGTAGCGCTCCCCGTCGATCTCGAACAGTCCGCGCAGCGTCTCTCGGAAGGGACCGGTCGCGCACGGAAGGTGGTGAGCATCCGGTCCGCCGCCGCCATCCTTGACGCAGGCGGCGCGGCTGCATTGGGCATCCACGCGCAGTCCAGCCCAGGTTTCGCCCACCGCCGTCATGCGTCCAGGGAGCTCGGGCCAACCGAGGGCGAGCGCGTCTTCCATCGGGTCCCACGTCCGCCAGAAGCACCCCGCCATCGGTGACGCGGGGCCGGGGAAACTCTGGGCGAAGTAGACGTCGCGGGTGGCTCCGCGTCGCTCTGCCCGAAAGCCGCGATAGAAGAGCTCGCCGGGAACGATCACGTGCTCGGGAATCGGACCCGGTGGCAACGTGGTCTTGGGGCCCTTCGTGCCGTCGTCGGGGTTCTTCCGGTATGGCTTGCGGCGTGAGTGCTGACCGACGATCAGCCAGCCGGTGTTGTCGTCCTCGAACTTGAGCGCCGGCTCATAGCTGACGTCGAGCCGGAATGCGTGCTCGCAGTCCTTCGGGGGCGCTTGCCAGCCGAGGTACGCGACCGACGTCTGGGCTGCCGTCGCGCTCAATCCGAACGGCTCGAGCAATCGATCGACTGCTGGTTTTTCGTAGTACGTGTCGGGGTGCGCATCGGTGCAGCCTCCGAGCACCACGCCCAGGGTCAGCAACGCGCATGTCGGCCACCGCGGCACGCCGCAAACATGCCAGACCCCGGACCGTGGTGAAAATCGCCCGAAAACTTGCCCGTCAGCGCCCGGTCGTGTCTTCCGTAGGCACATGTTCCGGTCTGCCGCCAGGATCTCGTCCGTTTTCGCCGGCTCGGCGCTCGCAGCGTCGGTGTGCCTCGGCCTCGTCGCATCGCCCACGCCCGCGACTGCGACCGACAGTCTCGCGATCCCGATCTCGCAGGCCATGGCCGAGGCCTCGTTCCCCGTGCGCGTTCAGATCGAGATCGTCGCGCTGGACGCTCCCGCCGAGGACCTTCAAGCGGGTGAGGCCGTGCAGGCGGTGCAGGCGGTCCAGCCCGTCGAGGAGACCAACGAGCTCGAGGAGACCCCGCTGCCCAAGCGCACCGTCGTGGTCCCCGATGGGCACCGGCTCTCGTTCAACACGTCCGTTCGCCGCCCCCACGGCCGGGTCGACTTCGACCTGGAGGTCGTCCCGCGAGCCCACCCCCAGGGCGCCATCGAGCTGGAGTGGGATTTGCTCGTCTCGGAGGCCAAGTTTCGCCCCATGGGTGTCGGGGGCTACGTGATGCACCGTCTCCAGCTCGCCGGAGAGCCCGAGCTGGGCCCCGCGGCCCTGTCGATCGCGCGGTCCGACATTGTCTCTACGACGGGTGAGACGTTTGTGGAAGAAGTGGAAATCGGCGACGAATCCTATGAAATCCGCATCTTGGCGGAGAGTATGCGCGGTTGACACGCACTGTGCCCGTGATAGACAAGGGCCCCGCGTGAAGCCCCCGCGGCGCTCCCACGTCGGACAAGTCCCACCTCGCCTCCTCGGAGAATCGAACATGCGGAACCTCGTTGCTCGTCTGGCCCCGTTCTCGGTCGCGGCTGCTCTCGCGGTGCCGGCAATCCTCGCCGCCACCGGCTGCAAGCCTCCTCCGTATCCCCAGTGCAAGAAGGACAAGCACTGCAAGGTCAACCTGGGTGAGAAGTGCGTCGACGGGAAGTGCCAGAACTGCACGACCGATGCGGACTGTGCCGACAAGGCGCCCCCCGACGCGACCACCCCTTGGGTTTGTGCCGACTTCCGGTGCCAGGATCCCACCACGCTCGAAGGCGCGGCCGAAGGCGGCGCGGACGGCAAGGGTGACCCCTGCACGCAGACCATCGACTGCATCAACGGTTGGGTCTGCCGCGAAGGCACCTGCGACGCGTGCGTCGACGACATCGAGTGCGATGGCGGTACGTGCGACTTCTCCACGGGTCAGTGCACCACCGGCAACGCCGGCGGCGGCTCGTGCCAGACCGACGACGAGTGTGCGATGGACGAGATCTGCGACGGCGGAATCTGCGTCTTCTCGGGCATCGAGCCGGGCGGCGAGGACCCCTGCAACCTGCGTGCGATCTACTTCGACTTCGACAGCCCGAAGATTCGCGGCGAGTCGGCCGAACAACTCAAGTCCCTCGCGGAATGCATGGTCTCGCAGGGGCGTCTGGTCTACCTGGAGGCCCACGCAGACCCGCGGGGCACCGAGGAATACAACATCATGCTGACCGACAAGCGCGGTCAGTCGGTGAAGAAGTTCCTGCAGGATCTGGGTGTCCAAGGTGAAAACATGCAGGTCATCTCGAAGGGCGCGCTCGAGGCCATCGGTACCAACGAGTCCGAATGGCAAGAGGATCGACGCGTCGAGTTCGTCTGGCCGTAGCGGCAAGCCCGCGGATGCGGGCTGCTATCCTTCGCCGATGATGAAGGTTCGCCTCGCCATCGGCGCAGTTCTCCTCGGCGCGATGTCCTCTGGGTGCATCGCGCTCAAGGCCGACCAGGACGAGATCGCGGCCGAGGTGCAAAAGCTCCGCAAGGAGGTGCTCACCTCGCAGGAGAACGCGAAGCGTACCGACGAGCTGGCCGACACGCTCGATGCCAAGCTCGAAGAGGTCGAGGAGCTGTTGCGCCGCAACCAGGCCGACCTTGGCCTGCGCGTCAACGACCTCGAGGTCGACGTACAGGAGCTGCGGGGGCAGGCCGAGTCCGCGGACTACACGGCGAGCGCGGTGCAGCAGGAGCTCATCGAAAATCGGCGAGACCTCGACGAGCGACTGATGGCGCTCGAAGAAAAGCTCAACGAGGCGACGAACATTCCGGAGGGCAAGGCCGATCTGCTCGCGGAGGCGGAGCGGCTGTTCTCCAAGCGCAAGTACAAGGAGGCGCGCCGGCTGTTCCGGACGTACGAGTCGCGCTACCCGGAGGACGCGCAGCTGGCGATGGTTCGGTTCAAGGTCGGCCAGACCTACTTCAGCGAGCGCGACTACAAGAGCTCGCTCGGCGCCTTCTATCGGGTGATTCAAGAGTCGCCCAAGTCCGACGTGCTGCCGGATGCGCTCTACTACTCGGGCCTGGCCTTCGCGAAAATCGGTCAGTGCAAGAACGCGATCGCCTACTTCGAGGCGTTGCGTCAGAAGAAGACCAAGGCGCCGCAGTCCTACAAGGACAAGGCCAAAGAGCAGATCGAGATCCTCAAAAAGGACAAGGGCGACATCTGCATGGACAACGAAGCCGCCGGTAGCCGCAAGGGTTGAGGGGTGCCCGTGTCCCGCGGCGACGTCGAGTTGCTTGCGGCGTGGAGCGGCGGCGACAATGAAGCTGGCTCGGAGCTGTTCGAGCGGCACTTCGCTTCAATCGCACGGTTCTTCCGCAACAAAGCGGATGGCCCGATCGACGATCTGGTGCAGCAGACGTTTCTCGGCTGCTTGGAAGGTCGGGAGCGGGTACGCGGCGACGCCGGGTTTCGGGCGTACCTCTTCGGCGTCGCGCGGAACGTGCTGGGCAAGCACTGGCGTCGGCGAGTGACCGGACCTCGCGAGGTCGACCTCGAAGAGGACTCGGTCGTATCGCTCGGGGCATCGCCGACATCGGTGTACGCCAGGGATCGCGGTCAGCTCGCGATGCTCAATGCGCTGCGGCGAATTCCCATCGACGCTCAGGTCGTGCTCGAGCTGTCGTACTGGGAGTCGCTGACGGCGGCCGGAATTGCCGAGGTCCTTGGGATTCCCTTGGGGACCGCGAAGACTCGGGTGAGGCGGGCTCGGCACCTGCTCGAGCAGCAGCTCACGGAGCTGGCGGCGGGTCGCTTGCCGATGAAGACCACGGCGACGCGGCTCGAGACGTGGGCGCGTCGGGTTCGACCGCGCTGATACGCATCACTCGAGGGTGAGGGGAAGCAGCACGTCGAAGTGTTGCGCCGCGAGCAGGTCCATCGGGTTGTCGTAGTCCGACGGCGTGGCCTGCATCGCCTCGAGAATGCAGGTCTCGGCTTGTGGTCTCACGCGGCCATTGACGAACAGCTCTGCCACCAGCGCGCTCGGATCCTTGCTGGACGGCGCGTAGCTGACTCGGATCTTCTCTCGTTCGCCAACGAGTGCCCGAAGCAGCTCCGGCGTATCGGCGATACAGGTCTCGATGGTCGTCCGAGCTTCCGTGGCGACAGCGACCAACGCGGCGGCGCGCGGGTCGAGCTGTCCGGTGCGCCCGGTGGCTTCGGCGTACGGCTCTCCGATCACGAATCGGCCTGGACGATCGACGTGAAAGAACAGCCTCGGTTTGGCGTCGAGGATGGGCTGCCACTGCAAACACTGACGCGGAGCCTCGTCACCGGCAAAAACTCCGGACAGGAGGCACCGGTCGCCGCGAAGGGCATCGAGCACGTGCACGACCGCCTGCATCGGCACGTCGTCGTGTGCGTCCACGAATACGGCGTGGTCGTGCGGGTATTCGCTGGCGTACTCGCCGGCGAGTGAAGACAGCTTGCGAGCGCATGGGGTGCCTGGATCGCAGGGCAGCGCAACCGGTGGCTCGGCGAGACCGATCTCCGGAGATTGCACGCGGACATGTTCCGCGCCGACCGTGACGTGGAGCCGAGCGAGCCGGTCCCCGTGTGTATCGTCGAGGCCGGGAAACCACTTGCGGGGCCAGGACAGCTGGATCGCACGAGGTCGTCCGCCGCTGAGCACGAGCAGCTCCACGAGTCGCCGGTCTGCCTTGGCGGCTGTGAATCCAACGTCGATGAAGGTCCGGTAGGGCGTCTGCGGATCGACGAGGAGCGACAGCATCTCGGGGGCGGGTGACAGGGCCGACCGCAGCGACGCGAGCACCGGGCCGGGCTCGCGCGGGTGCCCGTCGACCAGCGTCAAGACCGTCTTCGAGTCCATGCGCACCGCGCCCCGGGTGATCGTGAGCCGATCCTCACCCAGCGGCCGGGCATCGATCGTCGACAACAGCGGCGCAAGCCCGAGTCGGGCCAGCACGGTGGTGCATCCTCCGTCGCCGGCTTCGCACATCGACGTAAGCTCTGCGTCGGATGCGTTCGCGGCAAGAAGCGGCGCGACGACCCCGGTCGCGAGGGTGGGATCGGTCCGAATCGCCTGCAGCCACGCGAGCAGTACGAAGACCTCGAAGTCGTTCGAGACGAAGGGATCGTCTGGGGCGAGGACTCCGAAACGGTCGATGTTGCACCGGAGTCGCCGAGCGTGGTCAGGGTCCTGCGGGATTGCCGTTGGAGGATCCGCTGGCGGACACGCTTGCTGCGACAGCGTGTTCCACTGCGCATCGTCGGCGCGGCGAGCATACAACGAAGCCCTCTGGTCGGGCGGCATTGCTCCCGTCGACGCCTTCAGGCTCTCATGCAGGATTGGAGGCAGCTTGGGGCAGGCTTGTGCGACCCGCTCCACGTACTGGGCTTTCGATAGCTTGGCGGCCTCACCGATGGCGGCGGCCAGCCGCTCCTCGTCGCAGGGCTTGGGCGTGCAGCTGCTGGCGGTGACGGTGACCGCAAGCGCTCGCAAGTACCGCCTGATGCGCCCCATTGGACTTGGATCGTACGCGGGCGCGGCGTGATCTTCGAGGGGGCCAACCATGCACGACGCCCGAACGCTCGGCCACATTCCCACGATCTTTTGGGACGCTTTTGGGTCGTCGAGGTGCATCCAAGCGCGCGGTCGTGCGTTGGGAGGCGAGTGCCTGCCGATGCCCGAATTCCGGTCCTGGTCGGGCTCTGCCTGCTGGTCGCATGCCGAGCCGCCGGGACCGAAGCCGAGTCCGAGCCGCCGCCCGATCCCGAGCTGGCCGTCGTTGCCCCGGTAGTCGCCGAACCTGATGCGATCGCGGAACAACCGGTGGTCGCGGTCCCGACGTCCGACCCTGAGCCCGAGCCGGAGCCCGAGCCTCCGGCCCATGTTCACGCCGACGTCGATCCGGACAACGACGAATTCGTCGGTCCGCCCGAGCCGCTCGAGGGGTGTCACGAGCGACTCACGGAGGCCGGCGTCTCGTTCAAGAAGGCACGCATCGGACTCGGCAAGCCGCAGGACGGCGTGATCACCTGTGGCGCCGAGCAGGTCGTTCGCTACCGCGGCAGTCCGGAATCGATCGAGTACAGCCGGGCTCCGCTGCTGACGTGCCGCATGGCGCTGGCGCTGGCCGACTTCGAGGCCATCGTGCAGGAGGAAGCGCAGCGCGAGCTGGGAACGACGGTGAGAAAGATCGATCACCTCGGCACCTACAACTGCCGCAAGATGGTCGCCTACGACCTCATCAGCGAACACAGCTTCGCGAATGGCATCGACCTTCGTCGCTTTCATCTCGCCGACGACCGCACGATTACCGTGCTCGAGCACTTCTTGCCGGATGTCGACATCGAGCGCGCCGAGCCGGAGACTCGCTTTCTCCGGAGGCTCTCCCAGCGCCTGTACGACGAAGGGGTGTTTTCGGTGGTGGTGACGCCCTACTTCGACCGGCTGCATCGCAATCACATCCACGTCGACTTGGCGCGCTACCGCGTGGATGGATCGAGGCCCTGAGCGATGGCCTTGGCCGCGTTGTCTTCGGTCGCGCTTTGGACCACGTTGCTGCTGTGGCCCTCCGGGCCTCGGCTCGTGGATGAGGCTACCCAGCCCGAGCTGGCGAAGAGAGTTCGCATGCGTTCCGGGGCGGGCGCGCTATGGGTCGGTCCGCTGCCGGGCAACGGTGGCCGCGACGTCGTCGTGTACGTGCCACCGGGGCAAGAACCGAGCGCCGACGTGACGATGGTCGTGCACTTTCACGGCACCTACGGCGAGCGCATGGCCAAGAAAAAGGAGGGGATGCGCAAGCGGGAGTACATCGGTGGGGTGCGCCTGCGGCAGACCCTCGACGCGATGGATGAGCTGGCCGCGCGTGGGGAGGCGGTCGCGCTGGTCTATCCGGTGAGCTCGGGGAAGCGCAAGCCGGGCGGCGTCAGCGGCTGGTGGAACTACGATTTCGATGCCGAGTGGATGGAGCCGGACGACACCACTGGCGAGTCCTTCGCGGCACTGGTCTCGGACGCGCGCGGGGTGCTCGAGGACTCCCTCGGAGTGCCGTCCGATCGCGTGCTACCCACGGTTCTCGCCGAAGGCCATAGCGCCGGTGGGATGGCGCTCTACAACATCGCGCAGCGTGACGACGGACTCGTTCACGAGTATCTCTTCCTCGACGCTGCATTCGAGGGCTGGGCCGACGGGTGCCACCGCGGCATTCGTCGCCGCGGTACGGGGGCCCGTATGACCATCGTGATGACGGTTCGTGGGATTGCCGACCCCTTCGCTGGCCGAACCCCATGGTGCACCTGGCCCGAGAACGAGGCGGACGCGTGGTGTGAAGCCTTGCGTTCGGAGATGCAGGACGTTGCGGACGTGAGGGTGGTGCGCACAAAGGTCCGCCACGGCGATCACCCTCGGCGCTTCTCGGGCGGTCTATCGCTCGATCAGTTCACCCAAAACAAGTAGCGGAGCTTTCGCCATACGGTCTCGTCCCCGCGGTCGACCTCGCCTTTCATGCGCTGCAGGCGTTTCACGAGCGGTGAGGGCGTCATCTTCGGTCGGTACGCCCCACCGAACACCTCGGTCAGCATCTTCTCCACCGAAGTCCGCTGCGTCAGCTCGACCGTGAAGAGACCTTCGATCGGGATGACGATGTTGCCGGGCTCCGCCAGCATGCCGCCAATGTCGATGAAGCCGCCAGGGGGCTGCTCCCACTGGTGGTCTCCAAGCTGCGCGAGCTCGGCGATTGAAAGGCCTTCCCGTCCCTCGACGAGCGCAATGAGGTCGCGGACCGAACCCTCCCAAGTCGCATAGAGTGCCTCGTCGACGGGGAGCGGCATCGGGTGGTTGCGCTGCTTTGGTGCCGGCATCCACTCGCGGTCGTCGTCCGTTTCGGCCAGGTAAGCACGCCGGGCCAAGTCCGAATACTCCAGGCCTTCGAGAAAGCGCTGCCGCGCCTGCGCGATGCGGTCGTCGTTTTCGACGCGGAGCGTGATGCGCTCGACGCTGGCCTTGCCCCACAATCGGTCGAGCTCGTGCCAGTCGTACGCGAGCAGGAGGTTCACGAGACCACGCTGGAACGCCACCATGGCGCGCGCCCAGTGCAGGTCGCCATGGTCGAAGCGAAAGGTGGGCTTACGTCGCGGGTCGGCTTCGGGAATCGGCTGCCCCTCGGCGTCGTACTCGATCTGAAACAGAAGGCGATCGAACTCGTCGACTTCGCCGCGCCGATTCCAGTTCACCTCCCAGCAGGCGAGGCACAGCTCGAGGGCGAACTCGCGATCTTCAGCCGCGCGCGCGAGGTGTTGGTCCACCACGGTCATCGCAGCTTCGAGCTCCGTGAAGGCCCGTCGACCGCGAGCGTGGTCGAGCCCCGAGCCGAGCAGGTCGAGCAGCGCACTCATCTCGTCGAGAAAATGCGTCACACCATCGTGGTAACCGCCGAACGCCTTGGCGACCTGCACGGTCGAGTCGGTGGCGCCCGAGGCCAGCGCATCATTGGAGAGCTGGGTCAGCTCGCGAACGCGTCCATCGTGGAGCGCAGCCAGAGTCCGGTCGGTTGCCTTGGCGATCACTTCGGCGTCCGATGGCGAGGCCGACTTCGCGCCCGGTTCGACGGGGAGCTCCGGCGTCGGCTTCCCGCAGCTGGCCAAGAGGGTCACGAGAGCTGCGGCGGTACGAACTCGCATCGACTCGATGGTCGAGCAGATTCGGCGGGGCGTCCATGAGGCAAAGCCTCTCAGGGCAAGGTATAGAAGATCGTGATGCGAGGAATCACGCCCTATCTTCAGGTCGCAAACACCGGCGAAGCCATCGCCTGGTACGAGCGCGTGTTCGGAGCCACTGAGGTTCGGGCTCGGCTGGTTGCCCCCGACGGCACGTGCATGAACGCGGAGATCGAGATCGAGGGAACCCGGATCATGCTCGCTGATGAGATGCCGAGCGTGGGGTCGTCGAGTCCCACCACGCTCGGCGGCACGTCCGTGGTGCTCGACGTGCATGTGGCCGATGCGGATGCGGTCTTCCAGACGGGCGTCAACGCCGGCGGGGAGGAGGTCTACCCGCTCGCGGACCAGTTCTACGGGGATCGGGCGGGGAGGATCCGCGACCCGTTTGGCCACCACTGGATCATCGCCACGAAGATCCGCGAGGTTCCCGAGGCCGAGATGCTCGAGGCATTCAAGTCGATGTTCGGCGGCTGAGACCCGCTGCGCCGCGATGTGCTCGGCCGATTGTGCCGAATACATGTACGTGCTCGTGGTGAGGCACGCGGCCGGGCGAGTCGGCTGGTAGCATCGCACCCAGGTGGCCGAATCGAATGACCCGCCGCTCCCATTCGACTTCACGGAAGTTTTGGTGAGCCACGGCCTCAAGCCGACGCGGGCGCTGATCATGACACCGGCACAAGAGATGGTGTTCGGCCGCGAACGCGTCTCGCGAGCCGCCCGTGCGCCGAGCTTGAGCGCGGTCGAACGGCGAATGCTCGCCCGCATCGAGGCGCGGTCTGCAGAGACTTCGTTGCTGATCCTCGACGCATCGCCGGGCGGCGACAATCGTTGGCGTTTCGACTCCTCGTTCACCACCGACGAGCTCGAGGACGTGGGCGTGGCCTTCTTGTCAGCGCTCCTACCGTTTTATCGGCGGGTCGCTGCGGCGGGCATTGTCCTGTTTGCGCATGTCGGTTGGAGCCCCACCGACCTCATCCCGGTCCGAACCGGGTTGGTGCGATTGCTGGAAGACGCGCGGATTCGCAGCCAGGATCCGGCGCTGGTCGCTCTCGACCAGTGGATCGCCAAAAATCTGGTGTTCTACTCGTCGTTGACGCTCGACCATTTCACCAAGACGCTGCTCCCGAAACACATTCCGCTCCTGGCTGGACGGCAGGCACGGGTTCGCGAGCTGGTCGGGCGCGTGTGTCCGGCGGAGCTCTCGTAGAGGTCGCCGGTTGTCGTCCTACTGGGCCACGCTATGATCGAATCGTGCCCACGCACCGGTTGTTCGGGCTTGCCGGGTTGGCCCTGGCGGTCGCCTGCGGAGACGAGCCTCCCGGATCGGCGGGCGAGACCTCTTCGGCATCGCTGAGCATCGGCGGCGACGCCACCGCGGGCGAAGGGACCGCCGACGATACGCGCAGTGACGACGATGACGACGATGATGATGACGACGACGACTCGCCGTTCGACCTGAAGTTCGACGTCGGCCCGCCGGATGTCGACCTCAGCGAGTTGGAGGAAGAAGGCTGCACCAAGGTCGACTTCCTGTTCATCATCGACAACTCGAACTCGATGGCGACCAACCAGGGGGAGCTGATCGCGAGCTTTCCCGAGTTCGTGACGGGGATCGAGAGCACGCTGACCGACGTCGATAGTTTCAACGTCGGAGTGGTTACCAGCGATGCCTATGCAATCAATGGCCCGGGGTGCAATCAAATCGGCGCCGTGGTCACCGAGACGGGTGGGGTCAATTCGAGCAACGCGGTGTGTGATCCGTTTGCTGCGGGCAACCGCTACATGACCGAGCTCGACGACCTGCCCAACGACTTCGCCTGCGCAGCGCTGGTGGGCACGGCCGGCAACAACGACGAGAACATGATGGAAGGTGCTCTCGAGGCGATTTCGCCGGGGCTCAATGCCGCGGGGGCCTGCAACGCGGGGTTCATTCGCCCGGATGCGCTGCTCGTGATGGTGTTCATCACCGACGAGGACGACCCCGGTTCTTCCGGGGTCGGCTCGTCGGGCGATCCGATGAGCTGGTACGACGACGTGCTCGCGGTCAAGATGTTCGAGGAGAACGTCGTGGTGCTGACGCTGACGCGCGGCTCACCGGGCAATGTGTGCGGAGGTCCGCAGGGGAGCGAGGTCGACGGGGTGCGCTTGATGCAGTTCGCGATGATGTTCGGGGCAAACGGGTTCCTCGGAGACATCTGCGCCAATTCGTTCGGGCCGTTCTTCGACCAGGCGATTGGGGTGATCGAGAGCGCGTGCGAGTCGTTCATGCCCCCTGAGGGCTAGCCGCCGTCACCGTCTCCGCCGCCGTCACCGTCTCCGCCGTCTCCGCCATCTCCGCCGTCTCCGTCTCCGCCGTCGCCGTCACCGTCTCCGCCGTCACCGTCTCCGCCGTCGGCTCCGTCGCCATCGCCACCTCCGCCGTCAGCTCCGTCGCCATCGCCGTCGCCGCCGTCAGCTCCGTCGCCGTCGCCGTCGCCGTCGCCCTCTCCGGTACAGGCCGGATCTTGGCAGGGAGGTACGGGCTCGCCGGTGCACGCGGGGTCCG
>JGI12316J15309_10002196_pt1 | contig 28616 bp, 23 predicted proteins | sample MarCyaLeptolynsp_FD_15309 | JGI IMG/M metagenome (IMG submission 15309) | reverse complement strand
ACGCCGCCTTTAGATCAGATATTTGTGACAGGAGTCTTAAACCGAGGTGGGAAATTCGCCTCGGAACTGGCGGTCGTTCAGCTGCCTTCGCCGGGATTCGCGGAGAAATATTTCTCGAACTTGCCCGCTTCCCCCTGGAACTTATCGGCGTCCGGCATGGCGTCGATCTTGCGGGTGATGTTGGGCCACGTGTCCGCGTACTCGGCATTCATCGCCAGCCACTTCTCGGCGGCCGGCTCGGTGTCCGGCAGGATCGCCTCGGGCGGACATTCCGGTTCGCAGACACCGCAGTCGATGCACTCGTCCGGGTGGATGACCAGCATGTTCTCGCCCTCGTAGAAGCAGTCCACGGGGCAGACCTCGACACAGTCGGTGTACTTACACTTGATGCAGTTCTCGTTGACGATGTAGGTCATGCGGATCTCCGGCAGGCGGTCTGCACGCTCTTTAGCGTAGGCCGTCAATCAACATCAAGACCGAGCTTTGACAGGGCGCGCTTTCGCGCGGCCCCGCTCTCGCGGTCGGTCACGTAGAGCAGGCCGGAAAGCCGCCGCATCAGCTGCGCCTCGTACTCGTGCAGCTCTCCATCGGCATAAACCACCTCCCACAGCGCCTCCATCAGCTCGATGCGGCCCTCCTCGTCCAGCCGGTCCTTGACGGTGCGGATGAGGCCGTACAGGTCGACCATTTCGTCGGCCGAGGTCACCGCCTCCTCCAACGTGCGGTCGATCTCCTCCCGCGACACGGCGAACCGGTCGCACAGGTGTCGGGCAACGACCGCGCGCTCCTCGGCGTCGAAGGCACCGTCCAGCGTCGCCGCCCGCGCCAGCAGAACGGCAACCGTCGTAGCCAGTTCGTCCTTCGGAGCCGCCGCCGGGGCGCCGCCGGCTTCCAGCCGGCTCATGAACGTCTTCAATCGTGCGAGCATGCGCTTGTCCTTGTCTGAGGCGCCGCGCGTCTTGGCAGGCGGCGGTCGCGTCAGTACATAGGTCCCCACCATGGCCACGTCAGCCCCCGATGCACATCATCACCGCGATGCCCTGGAGGAGGTGCTGGCCGCCGCGCCGCCCGCCGGCGGCCTCGACGCGCCCGCCGCGCGACGCAACGCCGCCCCCATCCTGGATGTGCTGCTGCGCGAGGCGGCGCCGCGCGGAACGGTTCTGGAGGTCGGATCGGGTACCGGCCAGCACGCGGCCGCCTTCGCGGCACCGCTGCATCCGCGCGCCTGGCAGCCGACCGAGTTGGACGGGGCCCGGCTGCGCAGCATCGGGGCCTGGCGCGGTGCTCTGCCCGCTGGCCGACCGGTTCCCCTTCCGCCCCTGGCGTTGGACGCGACGGCACCGGCGGATCGCTGGCCGCTCGCCGATCTCGGCCCGATCGCCGCGATTCTCTGCGTCAACGTGATCCACATCGCGCCGTGGTCCGTCGCGCGCGGCCTGTTCGCCGGGGCGGCGCGGTGGCTCGCCGAAGGAGCGCCGCTAATCCTCTACGGCCCCTTCGCCCGAGACGGCGCCCATACCGGTCCCGGCAACGCGTCTTTCGACGCCGCGCTGCGGGCGGAGGACCCGGCCTGGGGCGTGCGCGACCTGGAGCGTGAGATCCTGCCCGAGGCCGCAAGGGTCGGACTGTCCCTGTCGGCGGTACATCCGATGCCGGCCAACAACCTGAGCGTCGTTTTCCGGCGCTGATCGCGCGTCCCCGCATGGTTCACCGACCGCCGTCCGGCCGGCATCACGTCCGCGTGATCAATTCGATTGACCTGTCTCACAAGGAATTAAACAAAATACTGTCTAATTGGTTGAACAAAGAGACTGAATTCCGATGAAATTCTATGATTGGATGTGTCGGCTTTCTCTGCCGCGCATTTGTCTGGTCAAGATCTTGGCCGGAGTTTTGTCGGCGTGCACATCCCGGTGATCGGCGCCGTTACGTTCATCCTGCTGTCGGCGGAGATTTCCCTTCAGGACTCGATCGGGGTGATCGTGGCGATGCTCGTCGCGACCGTGGTCGGCACCCTGGCGACCATGGCGATGCTCTATCTGCTGCTCGCGCCCGTCAGCCGGGCGGCGCAGGCCCTGCGCGAGTATCTGGGGTCGCGCGCGCTGCCATCACTCCCGACCCGGTATGACGACGAGGCCGGTGTCCTGCTGGCCAACGTTCAGGAAGCGGTCACCCGCCTCGACACGGCGATCGACACCGCCCATACCCAGCGCGACGACGCCATCCGGGAACACCGGAGCAAGTTCGAGGTTCTGGCGGGCATGAGCCACGATCTGCGCACGCCCCTGAACCATGTCATCGGGTTCGCCGAGATGATGACGACCGAGGCGCTCGGCCCCCTCGGCAGCAACCGCTACCGGGACTACGCGAGCGATTTCCGGGAAAGCGGCGGCGATCTTCTGTCCACGCTTCAGAACATCCTCGACCTGAGCGCGGTCGAGCTCGAGGGCGACGCCGCCGCCACCACGCCCGGCGATCTCGGCGCGGCCCTCGAGCAGGCGGTGCGGCTCACCCATTTCCGGACCGACCGGACCGGCATGTCGGTGAGCATCAATGCCGGTCCGGGCGACGGCCCGATCATCCTGGCGCCGGACCGCAGCCTGAAACAGATCCTCATCCATACCCTCCACGCCGCGATCGGCGCGGACGACGCCGTCTCCCGGCTCGACATGTCGGTGGGCACCACCGGCGGCCGCTCGGTGCTGACGGTCACGAGCGACGCAGCCTGGGAGGCTGGCGACGTCCCGCCCGACCTGGCCGACAGCGCGGCGCGCGGCGTGAAACCGACGGACAGCCCCGCCGACGCGGCACCGGACGGGGCCGCCGACATGCGATCGACGACACAGACGGCCCTACGCCTTTCGCTCGTCCATTCGTTGGCCCGCAGCGCCGAGGCGGCGCTCGCCATCACCACGCCGCCGGGCGGCGGCCGATCGATCTCCATCGCCTTCCGCCGAGCGCCGGACGCGGAGACGACACGCGCCGCTTAGAGCAAATCATGTTCTGACGCGATCGCCAGCGATCGCGACGAGGCATGTGAATTCGCTCTATCTTATTGAATAAGAGCATGTTTCACGTCCAAGCCCGCATCGCGAAGCGAGTCCGTCTTGGACGATCATGCTCTAGATCGCGCTCAGCAGGCGGTCGATCTCGGATTCCCGCGTGATGTAGTGCACGCTGGCCCGCACCGCGGTGCTGATCCCCCGGCGGTCGTAGCCGACCCGCGCGCCGCTGTCGCCCGACACGCTCACATGGATGCCCGCCGCCCGCAGCCGCGCCTTGATCGCCTCCGCGTCGTCGTCCGCCTTGCGAAAGGTCACGATGCCGCATTTCTCCAGCCCCTCGTCCAGGACCTCGACGCCATCGATCGCCGACAGGCCATCGCGCAACACCTGCGCCAGCGGCTGCACCCGGTCGCGGATCACCTCCAATCCCCAGCCCAGCGCGTAGTCGATCGCCACGCCGAGGGCCGCCTTGCCGGCGAAATGGCATTCCCAGTTCTCGAAGCGGCGCGCGTCGGCGCGCATCACGTATTCCCGCTCGTTGACCAGCTCGGCCGCATGCTGATCCAGCAGTGGCGGATCCAGGCGCTCGATCCAGTCGCCCCGGACATACAGGAATCCCGTGCCCCGTGGCCCGCGCAGGTATTTGCGCCCCGTCGCCGACAGGAAGTCGCAGCCGATCGCCGCCACGTCGAGCGGCACCTGGCCCGCCGACTGGCAGGCATCCAGCAGGTAGGGCACGCCGTGCTTGCGCGCGACCGCCCCCACGGCGGCGGCCGGGTTGACCAGCCCGCCGCCGGTCGGCACGTGGCTGATGGAGATCAGCTTCACGCGCTCGTCCACCATGCGGTCCAACGCGGCGACGTCGATCTGACCGTGGTCGTCGTTGGGCACGATCGCCACGTCGCAGCCGGTGTGCTTGGCGCGGTGCAGGTAGGCGATCATGTTCGAGCCGTATTCCGACTCCGTGGTCAGGATGCGGTCCCCGGCGCCGAGCTCGAGGGCGTAGAACGCCATGTCCCAGGCCCGCGTGGCGTTCTCGATGAACGCCACCTCGTCGCGCCCGCAGTTCAGCAGCCGGGCGGAGGCGTCGTAGAAGTTCTCCAGCTTGTCCTGATGCCGGTCCGCCGTCTCGTAGCCGCCCCGGAACTCCTCCTCGCGCTGCCAGCCGATCAGCGCGTCGGCCACCGGGATCGGCATCAGCGACGACCCCGCGTGATTCAGGTGAACGAGGCTCTCGCAGCCCCGGGTCTCGGCCCGGGCGCGCTCGACGTCGAACGGCATGACGGTCTCCCCAATGTGGTCGCGCGGAGGCTACTCTTCCCCGTCGCCGTCGTCCAACAGCCGGTCGATGGCCCGGCGGTCGCGTTTGGTCGGCCGGCCGGCCCCCTTCTCGCGGCTCGGCGACCGGGGGGCGAACATCGCGGTATCGGAGGTCTCGGGCTTGCGCTCCGGCGGCGGCGCCAGATCCTCGTAGAGCGTGCGCGCCTCAGGCGCCGGCCCGCGCCGGGTGGCAAGCGACAGCACCCGGACGACACGGACGTGCGGGCCCTGGGGAAATGTCAGGACGGCGCCGACGCGGACTTTCTGATGGGCCTTCGCCACGGCCGACCCGTCGAGCCGCAGCCGGCCGGTGGCCAGCATCGCATTGGCCAGCGAGCGGGACTTGAAGAACCGCGCGCACCACAACCACTTGTCCAGGCGCTGACTGTCGCCGGTGTCCGGCGCGGCCGCGCCGCTGGACGTCATCCGTCCTTCTTGCGCAGGGCGTCACGCAGGCCGGCGAGCTTGGCGAAGGGCGAATCCGGATCGATCTCGCCCTTGCGCTCGGGCTCGGCGGTGTGCACGCGCGGCCGGTCGTCACGGCGCTCGCGCCGGTCGCCATCGCGCCGGCCACCGCCCTTGCCGCGCCGCCGGTCGGAGCGCTGGCCGTCGGCCTGCCGCCCGGCAGTGTCGCCGCCCGCGTCGGGTCGCCCCTGCCCCTGCTTCTCGTGGCGCTTGCGCTCCGGGCGTCCCTTGCCGGAGGGTGCCCCGGTCGGCGCCTCGGCGCGGCGCTCCCCGCCCTGGCGCTCCCCTCCTTGGCGATCACCGGCCTGGCGGTCTCCGCCCTGGCGCTGTTTGCCCCTGTTGCCCCGGGGACGGCGACCGTCCTCGCGGCGACGGCGCGCGAACAGCGGCACCATGACCACCGCCGGCGCCTCGCCCTCGACCGTCTCCGCGCCCGCCTGGTCCTGCGGCGCCGCATCAGGTTCGGCCGTGGGCTCCATCGCCGCGGCGTCGGCAGAGGGCGGCGCGGCATCGGCGGTTGCGGGCGGCACGGCGGTTGCGGGCGGCACGGCGTCGCCCGCCGGTGATGTCGGGGCCTCCTCGCCCTCCGTGCCGGTCACACCCTCGGCCGCCGTTTGCGGCGCCGACGCGTCACCCACGGTGTCACCCTGTGGCGCCCCGGGCGGCGTCACGTCTGTCTGCGCCACGTCGGTCTGCGCCACGTCGGTCTGGGCCACGTCGGTCTGGGCCACGTCGGTCTGCGCCACGTCGGTCTGCGCCGTCTCGACGTCCGGACCGACGGTTTCCGCGTCCGCCGACATCGGCGTCTCGGGCGCCTGACCGTCGGTGGCCACCGTATCCGCCGGTGCCGTCTCGGCCGACGCTGCCTCTGCCGGCACCGTTTCGGGGGCTTCGGCGTCGGCGGAAGCCACCGCCGGCGCCGGTTCGGCAGGGCGCTCCCCGACCTTGCGATAGCCGAGATCGTTCAGGATTGCCGCGAACGTCTCATGATCGACGCCGGCGAGCGACAGCATGTCCGGATTGATCGCGAAGGGTCCGTTGCGGGCCGCCTGACGCACGAGGGCGGCGATGCGTTCCACCATGTCGATCCGGATCGCGCGCCCGCCGAGCCGCTGGTAGCCGAGCGCGAGGTCGAACTCCTTCGGCGTCTCCGCCTGGCGCTCCACCTGAACCCGGCCCTCCGGCGGCAGGCCCTCCTCCGGGAACCGGCCGTTGGACACCGACCAGAGCAGCCCGCGCAGCGCCACCGCCTTCGGCTTCAGCAGCAGCGGAATGTAGAGATTCTCGGTGCCAAGGCGGATTCCGACCCGCGCCAGATCCTTGCGCCCCTGCTCGTCCAGTTCCTTGACCAGCGTGCGCAGGCCTTCCGCCGGCGCATTGCCAAGGCCCTCGAGCACCTGGAACGTGATCCCCCGCGCCGCGCCGGACAGGTCGGACCGCGCCAGCTGAAGCAACTGAGGAATCCCCGCCTCCAGGTGCGCTTCCAGCCAGGTGCGCAGACGCTTGTGCACCCGATCGCGATGCGTCGGCTCCAGCAGATCGCTGTCGCGCACCCGCACGTCCGGACGCCAGGCGACATCGCCCGCGACCAGGTCCGCCACCGCGTGTCCGCGCCAGGAGAACACGCCGTGCCCGTCGAGGCGGAAGACCTCGTCAAGATCGCTCTCAAGCCGGGACACGCGGCGTGCGATCTCCTCCGGCAGCACGCGTCGCGCCGCCGTCATCACCTGCTTCGCTTCCTCGGAGTTCGCGGCATCCGGAACGAACGCGAAGCCCTCCAGATGTCCCACACGATGCCCTTCGACCGTTACCGTCCCGTCGCCGGATACGCCCGCCAATATCTCCTCCTTACCGCCCTTCAGCTTGCGCGACAGGGTCGCCGACCGGCGGTCGACGAACCTGAGGGTAAGCTGCTGGTGCAACGCGTCCGATAGCCGATCCTCGATCGCGCGTGCCCTAGACTGCCAGTGTCCGGCGTCCTCAATCCAGTCTCCTCGGTGCGTAATGTAGGTCCAAGTGCGGATATGTGCGATCCGACCCATCAGGGTGTCGATATCGCCCTCGGTCCGGTCGAAACGGCTCATCTGGCCGTCGACCCAGTCGCTCGGAAGCCTCTCGTCGGCGTCAGTCAGGTAAAGATACACCTGCGCGAGCAGACGCGCATGACTTTCCGTGAGGTGCTTCTGGAAGTCGGGGATCTGACAGACATCCCAGAGCAGCCGGATGCGCCCCGGCGAGGAGGCGCGCGCCGCCACCTCCTCCATCCGAGACAGCGCGTCGAGCGCCTCCTGGTCTTCGCCGTCGCGCTTGCGTGACAGGAAGTCGTGCTCCGGCCACAGCTCCAGCGAGCGCTTGAGGTCGCGGATCGTCGTGAAGTCGAGCCGGGTGTTGCGCCAGCCGAGCTGCTTGAGCGGGTCGAAGGTGTGGCTTTCGATCGCCATCACCGCTTCGTCGTCCAGCGGCGCGCAATTGCCGGTGACCCCAAACGTTCCGTCGTTCATGTGCCGCCCGGCGCGACCGGCGATCTGCGCCAGCTCCGCCGCCCGCAGCCGACGCGGAAAGCGGCCGTCGAACTTGCGGTCGGAGGCGAAGAAAACGTGGTCGATATCCATGTTCAGCCCCATGCCGATGGCATCGGTGGCGATCAGGTAGTCGACCTCCCCCTCCTGATACATCTGCACCTGGGCGTTTCGGGTGCGGGGGCTGAGCGCGCCCATCACCACCGCCGCCCCGCCACGCTGACGGCGCACGATCTCGGCGATCGCGTAGACATCGGCGGCGGAGAACGCGACCACCGCGCTGCGCCGTGGCAGGCGGGTCATCTTGGCGTGGCCGGAATAGGTGAGCTCCGACAGCCGCGGCCGGGTCTCCAGCCGCGCCCCCGGAACCAGCTTCTTGAGCAGCGGCCGAATGGTCTCGGCGCCGAGCAGCATGGTCTCGTCCAGCCCACGCGCGTTGATCAGCCGATCGGTGAAGACGTGTCCGCGTTCCGGATCGCCGGCGAGTTGGACCTCGTCCACCGCCAGGAACTCGAACCGCCGGTCGACAGGCATCGACTCGACGGTGCAGACGAAGTACCTGGCATCCGGCGGGATGATCTTCTCCTCGCCGGTGACCAGCGCCACCGCCCGAACGCCCTTGCGGGCGACGATCTTGTCGTAGTTCTCCCGCGCCAGCAGCCGCAGCGGGAATCCGATAACGCCATCGCGGTGACCGAGCATCCGTTCGATCGCGAGATGTGTCTTGCCAGTGTTGGTGGGACCGAGGACGGCCGTGACCGAGGCGGCGGGCGAGGCGAGAACCATGGACGGAGATTTGCGGCTGAAACCCAACGGTGCAAGCTCCCGCTTAGCACATCTGCGCCGCTCCGCAGAGAAAACTGCGTCGATCTATCGACCCGCGCACCGGACCCGGTCGCACGCAGGGGCTTGCAGGTGTCGCAGTTCGGCCATATCTCCTCGCCGTTCCGACAGTCACCCAACGAACAACGGACCCAATGCCATGGCTGCCGAAAAGAGATCCTTTCAAGCCGAAGTCTCGAAACTTCTGCATATCGTCGCCAACGCGCTGTACAGCGAGCGCGAGGTGTTCCTGCGCGAGCTGGTCTCCAACGCCGCCGACGCCTGTGACAAGCTGCGGTTTCTGGCGATCTCTAACTCCGACCTGACCGCCGACGACAGCGCGTTCAAGATCCGCATCGCCGCTGATGAAAAGGCGAATACACTCACCATCTCCGACAACGGCGTCGGGATGACCGAGGCGGAACTGCACGAGAACCTCGGCACGATCGCGCGGTCCGGCACCGCCGCCTTCGTCGACGGCATGAGCGGTGACGACAAGAAGGACACGGGCCTGATCGGCCAGTTCGGCGTCGGCTTCTATTCCGCCTTCATGGTCGCCGAGAAGGTCGAGGTTCTGACCCGCAAGGCCGGCGAGGACCAAGCTCATCTGTGGTCGTCCGACGGGCTGGGCGAGTACACGGTCGCCTCGGCCGAGAAGGCGTCGCGGGGCACGATCATCACCCTGCATCTCAAGAAGGACGCTAAAGAGTTCCTGGAGAAGCAGCGCCTGCAGACCATCGTGCGCACCTACTCCGACCACATCCCGTTCCCGGTGGTCTTCGTCGAGGGCGAGGACGAGGAGACCCTGAACCGGGCGTCGGCGCTCTGGACCCGCTCGAAGAGCGAGATCTCGGAGGACGACTACAAGGAGTTCTACCACCACGTCGGGCACGCCTTCGACGACCCGTGGATGACCGTGCACTGGAAGGCGGAGGGCCGCATCGAATATCACGGCCTGCTCTTCGTGCCGACGCAGCGACCGTTCGATCTGTTCCATCCGGAACGCCGCCACCACGTGAAGCTCTACGTCCGGCGGGTCTTCATCACCGATGAGGTCGAGGGGCTGGTGCCGACCTGGCTGCGGTTCCTGAAGGGCGTGGTCGACTGCGAGGACCTACCGCTCAACGTCAGCCGCGAGATGCTGCAGCACAATCCGGTGGTCTCGACCATCTCCAAGGCGCTTACTAAGCGCGTGCTGGGCGAGCTCGCCAAGAAGGCCAAGAAGGAACCGGAGGCCTATGACGCGTTCTGGGGCAATTTCGGTGCGGTGCTGAAGGAAGGCCTCTACGCCGACGGCGCCGACCACAAGGAGGCGATCCTGGACCTGGTCCGCTTCCGCAGCACGACGCAGGACGGGCTGACCAGCCTCGACGGGTACATCGAGCGGATGAAGGACGGGCAGGAGGCGATCTTCTACATCGCCGCCGAGGACGAGGCCGCCGCCAAGGCCTCGCCGCAGCTCGAGGGCTTCCTGAAGAAGGGCGTCGAGGTCCTGTTCCTGACCGATCCGATCGACGAGTTCTGGGTCCAGACCATGTTCAACGGGGTCAAGGGCAAGCCACTCAAGTCGATCACCCGCGGCGGCGCCGACCTTGCCAACATCAAGGCGACGGACGGCGACGAGGAAAAAACGGACAAGGCCGACGACACCGCCGGCGAGACCAGCTCGATCGACAACCTGATCGCCTCGGTCAAGCTCGCGCTTGGGACGACGGTCAAGGACGTCCGGTCGACCGACCGGCTGTCGGAAAGCCCGGTCTGCCTGGTCGCCGACGAGACCGACCTCGACATGAACCTGGAGCGCATGCTGCGCCAGCACAAGCAGCTGGACCAGGCCGCCCCGCGGGTGCTCGAGGTGAACCCGGACCACGCCCTGATCCAGGGGCTCGCCAAGCTGGTCACGGACGGCCGGACCGACGGCATCGAGGACGCCGCGCATCTGCTGTTCGAGCAGGCGCGGATCCTGGAGGGCGAGCCGGTGAGCGACCCCAAGGGCTTCACCCGGCGGTTCTCGCAGGTGATGGTCAAGGCGCTCGGTGCCTGACCGTCACGGGTCGGGCTAACCTGACGCGCTGGCGGCGGTATCCTTCGCGACCACGAAGTCGAACCGCCAGCGCTTCAGATCGCCCCAGTTCGCTTCCAGCGCGAAATGGGAAGGGTCGACCGCGACGCCGGACCCGATCGGCAGGAAAACCTGGGTGAACAACGGCATCCCGCCCGGGGCCAGCACCCGGAAGTGAAAATGCGGGTACTCCTCGTCATGCGCCTGTGGGATCACCGTGATGAAACCGTATGTCCCGGAACTTCCCGTGATCTGATGGGCGCGCAGGCGGTGGCCGTCCATGTCGTAGGCGCCCCAGCGGTCGGCATGCCAGACATCGATGCGCGCGCCCTCGATCGGATTGCACTGGCGGTCGAACACCGTACCGAACAGCTCGATCTTCGGACCGGCCTCGACATCGCCAGAGAGGTCCATCCGGTTCGGGGCGCCGGCCCGGAAGTGCTTGCCGGCCGCCCGCCACTTCGTCAGGGTGATGGGATCTTCGCAGAACGGCGACGGGCCGAGATAGCTTGCCGGCGCGGGGCCGGTCCACGCGGACGCGGCAAGGGCGGCAAGCCCGCTTCCACCCAGCCTGAGGAATTCGCGCCTCGTTACCATCCGTCGCCCTCTTACCCGCTATGAAATGATCCGTCCCGACTAGTTCGAGTGCAATGCCGTCGCTTTCACCATCTCATGACGAAGACTTGGCCAGGGCACGCGGTCTGCTTGCCGCCGGGAACGTCGACGCCGCCCGGTCGCTCTATTCCGACATCCTGGCGACGGCGCCCGGCCACCCGATGGCGCTGGCTCAGCTCGGCCTGATCGCGCTCCGGAGCGATGACTACGCGGAGGCCGAGCACCGGTTCGCCGACGCCATCCGCGCCGCGCCGCTGTCCCCCGTCCTGCATGCCAGCCGGGCCACGGCGCTGGCCCGGCTGTCCCGGCCCGCCGAGGCAAACGCCGCCGCCCGCCGAGCGATCCTGCTGCAGCCGGGCGACACCGGGGCGCTGACCGGACTCGCCGAGCGCCTGATGACGCTGGGCTCCGCCGACGAGGCGGCGCGCTGGTTCGCGCGTCTGGCACGCCTCGCCGGCACCGAGCCGGCGCTCTGGTACAATCTGGGCGTCGCCCGGATCGCGTCCGGCGATCTGCGGGGTGCGGCGGCGGCGTACCGGCGCAACACCCGGCTGCTGCGCGGTCGGGCGCTGACCGATCACGGCCCCGACCCCGACCCCGACCTGCCGGTCGCGCCGGTGCGGCCGCTGCCGCGTCTCAGCTGCTGGCACCGCCTGGCCCACGACCACGCCCAGATGCTGCATCTGCGCGACCGTGGCCTGCTGCCGGCCGATCTCGTCGACGAGCCGGAGCGCTATGCGAAGATCCTCGGCACGCTCTCGGCCGAGGAGCGAACGGCCGTCACTTTCGACCTGGATGACGCCCGGTACGACCTGCTGTCGCGCAGCTACGGCCGGATCGTCCATCTGGCATCAACCGGCTGGGGTGACGCGCCGGTCTTGAGCGAGGCGGTCGATTGGGACGAACGCCAGCGCGCCTTCCTCGACGGCGACCCGCGGGCGATCACCATCGACGGCATGCTCGGCCACGAGGCCCTGACGGCGCTGCGCCGGTTCTGCTGGGACAGCACCATCTGGCACCAGATCAAGGGGGCGGGTTACCTCGGCGCCTATTTCCGGGAGGGGTTCGGCGACCCACTGGTCGTGCGCATCGCCGAGGAACTGCAGGCGCGGATGCCGAAGGTGTTCGGAGGCCTGGCGATCAAGGTGATCTGGGCCTACAGCTACGAGCAGACCATGGCCGGGATCAATCCGCATGCCGACTTCGCCCGGATCAACCTGAACTTCTGGATCACCCCGGACGAGGCCAACCTGGACCCGGAGACCGGCGGGTTGATCGTCTACCGCAAGGCGGCACCGGCGGAGTGGGACTTCCGGACCTACAACACAGCGTCGGCGGACTTCATCTACGACTATCTCGGCGAGCGACGGAACGATTTCATCCGGGTGCCGCATCGGGCAAACCGGGCGGTCGTCTTCGACAGCCGGCTGATCCACGAGACCGACCGCTTCTCGTTCGCGCCCGGACATACCAACCGGCGGATTAACATCACCCTGCTGTTCGGCGAGGGTGGGTAGTGCCCCGGTAGTGCCGCGCCGGCCGTTGAAACCGCGCCTTCGGTTGCGGCCGTGCCTCGGCGATCCATTTCCCTGACAACACCGCCGCCGGGGAGATTTCGATGCGCTATCTGCTGTGCCTTTTCCTGCTGCTGATGCCGGCGACCGCGCTGGCCGAGACCTGCGGGCCGCGGCTGGTCGTGATCTTCGCCGAGGGCGCGCCGAAGGATCGCTTCACCCTGACCAATGCCAGCGATCCCGGCTGGTCCGTCACCGAGGTCGAGATCGATCTCGGCCCGTCGCGTGGCCGGCTGATCTTCGATGTGACCGAGCGGGGCGCCGGTCTCAGCGTGTACCAGCCGTTCGAGGAGGCCGGCGGAACCGCCATCGTCGCCACCCGCAACGAGGTCAGCGACGGGGACACGTTGCTGACCCTGCGCTTCACCAGTTTTGAGCCTGGCGAGCGCTACGAGTTCACCATCGACCTCGACGATACGGTCAGCGGATCGCCGACCGTGATCTCGACCGCGGAGATCGCCGAGGGACTGGTGCGGGCAACGTTCGCCTCCGTCTCCGGCCGGGTCGCCGACAAGGATGCCTTCTTCGACGAGGTCAGCGAGGCGGACACCGGACGGCTCGAGGCCTGCTTCGTATCGTGAGCTTGGCCCCAGGCTGGCGCGGCGAGCGGCCCTACCGCCCACCCACCGCTCCCCGCAGACTGGGGAAAACCTGGGAGGCCGCCATGACAGACACGCTTCGCCTGAAGGACGCCGTCAACGACACCTGCCCGTGGTCGGGCAAGCCAATCGCCCAGGACAGCCTCACCCGCTACGGCGACCACGTCGTCGGGTTCTGCAACCCCGGCTGCCGGGACAAGTTCGAGACCGCCGTCCGGCATTTCGACACCGCCTTGGCGCAACGCTGACCGGCTCTACCTGCCCAGCCGGAGAGCCGGGACCACGAGGCCGAGACCGAACAGCAGCACCGCGGCGACCACGATCGACGGGCCGGAGGGCGTGTCCCATTCCAGCGAGCCGAACAGCCCGGCGATCACCGCCACCGCGCCGGTCAGCGAGGCCAGAACGGCCATCGCCTCCGGCGTCGCCGCCATCCGACGCGCCGCCGCCGCCGGAATGATCAGCAGGGCGGTGATCAGCAGCACACCGACCACTTTCATCGCAACCGCGATCACCAGCGCCATCAGCAGCATCAACACCGTCCGCGCCCGCTCCGGGCGCATGCCCTCCGCCGCCGCCAGGTCAGGATGCACCGTGTCGGCGAGCAGCGGGCGCCAGAACCACCAGAGCGTCGCCACCACGAGCGCCCCACCCCCCCAGATCACCGCGATGTCGGTCACGCCGACCGCCAGGATGTCGCCGAACAGCAGCGCCGTCAGGTCGATCCGGATCCAGGTCAGCAGCGCCACCATGACGAGGCCCACCGCGAGGGTGGCATGCGACAGCAGCCCGAGCAGCGCGTCCGTCGACAGCACGCCACGGCGCTCGAGCAGCAGCAGGGCGCCGGCGACGGCCGCCGCCACGGCGAACACGCCCAGGACCGGCGCCACTTCCAGCACCAGCGCCAGGGCCACGCCGAGCAGCCCCGCATGGGCCATGGTGTCGCCGAAATAGGCCATCCGCCGCCAGACGACGAAGCAGCCGAGCGGCCCCGCCGTCAGCGCCACCCCGATCCCGGCCAGCAGCGCGCGCACGAAGAAGTCGTCAAGCATGGTCGTGGTGATGATCGTGGTCGTGGTGATGGGCATGGCCGTCGGTGATCGTCCCGTCGGCGTGACGGATGCGCCCGTCGGGCAGGTGCGTGTGGTCGTGCTGGTGGCTGTAGACGGCGAGCGCCCCGGCGGCCCGGGTGCCGAACAGCCGCCGGTACTCCGGGTTCTCGGCCACGCTTTGCGGCGTGCCGCGGCAGCATACATGGCCGTTCAGGCAGACCACCGTGTCGGTCTCGGCCATCACCACGTGCAGGTCGTGGGAGATCAGCAGGATGCCGCAGCCGGTATCGTTGCGGATCTGCTTGATCAGCCGGTACAGCGTCACCTCCCCGGTGAAGTCCACGCCCTGGACCGGCTCGTCCAGGATCAGCAGCTCCGGGCGGCGGATCATCGCGCGGGCCAGGAGGGCGCGCTGGAACTCGCCGCCGGACAGCGACTGCGCCTCGGCGCCGGCGAGATGGCCGATACCGACCGCCTCCAGCGCCGCGTCGACCGCCCGCGGGTCGTGACGTCCGGTGAGGGTCATCATCCGGCGCACCGTCAGCGGCAGGGTCCAGTCGATCTGGATTCTCTGGGGCACGTAGCCGATGCGCAGGCCGGACCGCGTCTCGGCCCTTCCCTCGTCGGCCGCGAGGATGCCGGCGGCGACCTTCGCCGTGGTCGTCTTGCCGGATCCGTTCGGTCCGATGAGGGTGACGATCTCACCCGGCCGCACATCGAGATCGACACCGCGCGTCAGCCACCGGCCGGACCGGCGCACACCGACGCCCGTCAGGCGGACCAGCGGGTCAGGCTGGCCGGCATCGGCCGTCGTTAGCATCGGGCGCTCTACGGTCATGGTGTCTCCATTCGCTCTTGCGCCGAGATATGCCAGCGGGTAAGTGTTTCGGCAACGTTATAATATAACATGAGCGGAGACCTCCATGCGGATCGCCTTGGCCGCCGCCGCCTTTCTGCTTGCCCTTGCGCCGTCCGCGCGGGCCGACACATCCGTGGTCGCCACCATCAAGCCGCTGCATTCGCTGGTCGCCGGTGTGATGCAGGGGGTGGGCGAGCCGGACCTGCTGATTCCCGGCAACATCTCGCCCCACAGCTTCTCCCTGAAGCCGTCCGACGCGCGCAAACTGCAGTCCGCGCGGGTCGTTTTCTGGATCGGACACGACCTGGAGAGCGCTCTTGAGCATCCGCTGGAGACCCTGCCGGCGCAGGCAACGGTGGTCTCGATGATGTCAGTGCCCGGCATCACGCAACGGGCCTTCGCCGACGATCACGATCATGACCATGGCCACGGCGACCACGGCAAGGATGATCATGGCAAGGATGAGGACGCCAAGGAGGACCATGGCAGCGATCCGCATGCCGGGCACAACCACGGTCCGGAGGATCCCCATATCTGGCTCGACCCCGACAACGGCCAGGCGATGGTCCAGGCGATCGCGGCGACGCTTTCCGAGGCCCTGCCGGAGCATGCCGAGACCTTCGCCGCCAACGCGGCGCGGCTGAGAACGGAGTTGGCGGCCTTGAACGGTGAGGTGGCGACGCTGCTGGAACCGGTCTGGTACAAGCCGTTCCTGACGTTCCACGACTCGCTCGGCCATTTCGAGGACCGGTTCGGCCTGCCGGGCGGCGAGGCGATCACCGTCAACCCCGAGATCAAGCCGGGCGCGAAGCGGGTCGCGGAGTTGCGCCGGGAGGTGGCTGAGGACGGGTTCGTCTGCGCGTTCATCGAGCCGCAGTTCAACCCGGCGATCGCCGAGGTGATCGTCGAGGGCAGCGACGTGCGCATCGCCACCCTGGATCCGATCGGCAGCGCGATCGAGGCCGGCCCGGGGCAGTACCCGCAGCTGATCCTGGGGATCGCGACGACACTGCGCGACTGCCTGACCGACTAAGAGTCTGGTCTGCCCTATGATGGATCGTCGTAGCCGAAACTGGTGATGTAGGGGCGCAGGCGGTCGAGATAGGGCGTCATCTGCGAGCGGTAGTTCTCCCAGCGCCCGCGGGCGCGGGTATAGATCGGCTCCGAGACCTGGCGGAAACTTGGCGTGCGGATCAGTCCCCGCGTCCTGGCGTGGCGGGTGTGGTCGACGACCCGGTCGTCCCACTCCAGGCCGACGAAATCCAGGACCCGTCGGGCGGTTCCCTCCACATCGGCGATCAGGTCCTCGTAGCGCACGATCTCGTGGTCCGGTGACAGCCGCGCCGCGACCCGCTCCCAAAGTCCCATCACCCGGGCATAGAGCGCCGTCGCGGCGTCCAGCGACGTGAAGCTCGCCATCGCCGGGTTGAGGCGGATCGGCTGCATGAAGCAGCTCAGACAGCAGTCGCAGGGGTGGCGCACGGACAGGATCACCTTGGCGCGGGGGAACAGCCGCAGGGCGAGCGGCAGGTAGATGGTGTTCAACGGCATCTTGTCGACCACGACCGGCGGCAGGTCGCGCCCCGCCCAGCGCTCGAGCCGCGCGGCGAGGCCGGCGCGGAGGCGCGATGCCTGGTCGTCGCTCAGGTTGGCCAGACGGTGCGGCAGCGTGTCGAACGGCTGCACAAAGCTGGCGCCGAGGCCCGCCAGCACCGGATGCTCCTCGACCACATGAGCATCCGGATGCGCGTCCAGGACCTGATCCAGCAGCGTGGTGCCGGAGCGCGGGAAGCCGACCATGAAGACGACGGGCGCGGCCGATGGCTCCAGCCGGGTCCACCGGTCGACCCAGCGCTCCTCCATCGCCTCCTCGAAGGCGGCGACGGTGTCGAGGTAGGACGACGGATCGGCGCTGCCCGGCGCGGCGCGGCTGACGGCGATCCGGTTACCCTCGACGAAGTGATCGTACGCCACCGCTGGCTGACCCAGGCGGTCGAACAGGGTCCCGAGTTCGAACTCGACCGCGTCGCGCCCGACCTCGCCGTCCAGGCGCTTCGGCAGGCCGCGCAGCCGGTCCAGCGCGTCCTGGAGCCGGCCCTGCCGGCGCTCGGCCAGCGCCATGAAGAACTGCGCGGCGTGGTCTCCCGGCTCGATGCGCAGCGCCCGTTTCGCCGCTGTCTCGGCGCCGGTCAGGTCCGACAGGATCTCCCGCAGGCCGGCGACACGGCGCCACACCAGACCGTCCCCGGGCGCGCAGACGGCGGCGCGGCGGAGTTCCGCCATGGCCGCCTCGACCTTCGTCTGCTCGCGCAGCACCACGGCCAGGTTCGCGCGGACCCAGGCGAGCGTCGGATCGAGACGGAGCGCGGCGCGCCCGGCCAGTTCCGCCGGACGAAACCGGCCGGCCTGCTGGTGGCTGCTGGCGAGCGCGCCCTGGGCGGCCGCGTTGGTCGGGTTGGTAATCGCCCACATGGCGGTCGCGCCGTGCCTGCGATCCGCGCTCTCGCCTGCCTCGGCCGCAGCCAGAACCGTTGTGCCCGCCGCATGCGAGGGATCGAGGATCAGAGCATGGCGCGCGTGGTCGCGCCCCGGCACCGCCCGCCCCGCCCGATGCGCCGCCACCGCCGCCTGCAACCAGCCGATACCGACCCCAGGATGGCGCCGTGCGACCGCGCCATACGCATCGGCCGCCGTGCCATGGTCTCCGGCGGCGGTGTGTGTCTCGGCGAGCGCCATCAGACGCCGCGTCTCGGCCACGAACGCCGGATCAGCCACGGATGCCTCCGACCGGCCTCGGCCGATCGTCGAATTTGAAGGGCGGTGTCGAGATCGCCATCACCAGAAAGCGGACGCGGTCCAATGGCGCCGATTATGCGCCGGAAAGGGCAAATCGTGTCAAAAGGTACCTGGACCCAGGCGCGCGCCGCTCAAAGCAGCCGCGGCGGCTGGTAGTTGCGGGCGAAGAACGCCGCGAACACCTGATCCACGTCGTCGCCTCCCTCCCGCGACAGCGGAAGCAGCAGCCGGACCGCCGCGCCATAATCGTTTTGGTAGATCTGGACGAGATCGATCACTGGTTCCCGCAGGGCCCGGGTCTCAAGCAGTTCGGACAGAAACGACGATCCGAAACGCGCGTCCACCTCCGAGGCCTTGCGGCCGGTCCAGTTCTCTCGGGTCAGATCGGCGACATAGGTGCCCTCGAGGCGGTTCAGGAAATCGCCCCGGTCCGACAAGTACTCGTAAACACTGATGTAGCCGAGCCATTCGGTCATCTCGGTCGGGTCGAAAGCCCGCCGGTCGGGCAGACCTCCGGCCGGTCGCTGGTCGTGCCAGAACGCGAGCAGGGATGCCGCCTTCGGCTCCGGCACGTCCTCGAGAGTCTCCAGTCTGACGCTCGCATTGTTCGGCAAACGCAGGGAAACCGCGTCCTGCGCCGACAGGGGGCGCCGCGGCCAACCGCGCAGTAACAACTTCATTCCGCAGGATCCCCCTCGCCGCCGGCCCGCTATCCGCCGGTCTTACCGAACAGTTTAGCGCCCGGGTCGCCGGCCACAACACTATCTCGCCCGGGGAGCCCGATCCGCCCTGGACTGGCGATTCGCGAATCACTTACACTAACCTTCTCGAAGGCCGGGGGCCGGAGATGTCAAAGAAGAACATCGTTCTGAAGGCGATCGCCGAAGTGCTGGGACGCAAGAGTTCCGCCTACACCGACCTCGCCAGCGCGATCGACAACAACGACAACCTAAGTTTGATTCTCTGCCAGCAAACTCTGGAGAGCCTGCCGACGGATATGAAGACCGAGCTGTGGTCGCGGGTGCGCGATCTTGAGGAGGCGCATGCCAAGGGCCTTCTCGCGGACAGCGACGAGGACAATCGCGACATCGCGTGATCGCACCGCCCGTTCTTGCTTGTGCTTGCAGGGCCTATATTCAATCGTAAGGGCTGCTCCGGTGGACTGACGCCGCCCGGTGCGCGTCAGTCCCGTTTCGCTGAGACAGTCGACGAGACCGATGCCTGGCCCCACGATCGCGCGGGACGTCCCCTATCGACGAGACCGGATCCAGATCGTTGATCCGGACGACTCGAATGCGACGCTCATCCCCTATGCGTTGCCGCGGGCGCTGTTCGCGGCCTGGCAGGTCTGGCGCGACACCCGCGCGATGCCGGACCGGTTGGACATCAATCCGCAGGACATTCCCGCGCTGCTCGGCAATCTGGTCCTGCTCGACGTCGAGGCCGACGATTTCCGGTTTCGCCTGGTCGGTGAGATGGTCGCCCGCCGCTACGCCACGCGTCTCAAGGGGCGCAGCATCCGCGCGCTCATGTCCGGGACCCGCCTGCAGGACACGCTGTCCGAGCACCGGCAATGCGTCTCGCTCCGTCGGCCGGTTCTGGTGGTCAACTCGACGGAACGGGCGAGCATCGGCGACATCAACACCTATGTCCGCCTGATCCTGCCGATCGGCAACACGACGTCGGGCGTGTCCCATATCATCGGCGTGATGGACTTCTTCCGCTGACCGCCGGTCAGCTTCGCTCCAGCACCAGCCCCGCCAGCGGCGGGAGGTCGATCACCACCGAGTGCTCGAACCCGTCCCAGGGGACCGGCTCGGCCGCGACCGTGTCCCGCACCGGCGCGTCGCTGCCACCATAGGCTCCCGCATCGGTGTTGAGCCGCAGGGTCCAGGTCCCACCGGCCGGCACGCCGAGGCGCCAGCCCGCGCGGGGAACCGGCGTAAAGGAGAAGACCGCGGCGACCGGGGGATCGTCGGCCTCGCCGAACCGGGCCCAGGCGATCACCGACTCCGCTTCCGCGCCGCCGTTGATCCAGCGGAACCCGTCCTCGCGCGCGTCGCGGCGATGCAGCGCCGGGGTGTCGCGGTAGAGCCGGTTCAGGTCGCGCACCAGGTTCCGCACACCGGCATGTCCGGCGTCATCCAGGCACGCCCAGTCAAGCTCGCCGTCATGGTTCCATTCCGACGCCTGCGCCAGCTCGCCGCCCATGAACAGCAGTTTCTTGCCGGGATGCGCCCACATGAACGCGTAATAGGCGCGCAGGTTGGCGAAACGTTGCCACCGATCGCCCGGCATCCGGCCGAGCAGCGAGCCCTTGCCATGCACCACCTCGTCATGGCTCAGCGGCAGAATGAAGTTCTCGCTGAACGCGTAGTGCAGGCCGAAGGTCATCTTGGAATGGTGATAGCGGCGGTGGACCGGATCCTCCTTCATGTACTCGAGCGTGTCGTTCATCCAGCCCATGTTCCACTTGAAGCCGAAGCCGAGACCGCCGTCGCGGGTCGGCCGCGACACGCCGGGAAAGGCCGTAGACTCCTCCGCCACCGTCATCACCGAGGCGTCGGCGCCGTAGACCACCTCGTTCATCCGCTTCAGAAGCGCGATCGCCTCCAGATTCTCGCGCCCGCCATGGATGTTGGGCACCCACTCGCCGTGCGACCGGCTGTAGTCGCGGTACAGCATGGAGGCGACGGCATCGACCCGAAGACCGTCCACGTGATGCGCCTCCAACCAGTAAAGCGCGTTGGCGATCAGGAAGTTGGCGACCTCGCGGCGACCGTAGTTGTAGATCAGGGTGTTCCAGTCCTTGTGGAAGCCCTCGCGCGGATCGGCGTGCTCGTAGAGCGCGGTGCCGTCGAAGCGGGCCAGCCCGTGCGCATCGCTCGGAAAGTGTCCCGGCACCCAGTCGACGATCAGACCGAGGCCATGGGCGTGGCAGGCGGTCACGAAGTCGCGGAACTCCTCCGGCCGACCATATCGGATGCTCGGCGCGAACAGGCCGACCGGCTGGTAGCCCCAGGACCCGTCGAACGGGAACTCGGACACAGGCATGACCTCGATATGGGTGAAGCCCATGTCGGCGACGTAGGGGACAAGCTCTTCCGACAGCTCCTTGTAGGACAGCATGCGGCCATCCTCGTTCCAGCGCCGCTTCCACGAGCCGAGATGGACCTCGTAGATCGAGACCGGGGCATCGACCCGGTTGCGTGCCGCCCTTGAGGTCATCCACGCGGCGTCGCGCCAGTCGTAACCGCGCAGGTCGCGGACGATCGACGAGGTCTCCGGCGGATGCTCCGCGCCGAAACCGACCGGATCGGCCTTCAGCGGTTGCAGCACGCCGCCGGGGGACCGGATCTCGTACTTGTAGGCCGCGCCCGCCGCCACGCCGGGCAGGAAGATTTCCCACACGCCGGTGGCGCCGCGCCGCCGCATCACATGGCGGCGCCCGTCCCAGTCGTTGAAGCCACCGACCACCGACACCCGCATCGCATTCGGCGCCCAGACGCCGAAGTGGACGCCGTCGACGCCCTCATGGGTCATCGGGTGGGCGCCGAGCACCTGCCAGAGCCGCAGATGGCTGCCCTCCGACAGGAAATACTCGTCCTGCTCGCCGGTCACCGGGCCGAACGCGTAGGGGTCGGTGACCTCCCAGGTATCGGCGGCCCGCGCGGCGCGCAGCCGGTAGCAGCCGGGATGGGTCGCCAACCTGCCGGCGAACACGCCCTCGGCGCCGACGGGTGACAGGTGATCCTCGCCCCCGTCGCCGGCGAGCAGGGTCACCCGCTCGGCGCCGGGGATAAAGGCGCGGACGACAACGCCGCCGCTGTCATCCGGATGGACACCGAGAACCGAGAACGGGTCCGGGTGAATGCCCCGGGCGATGTCGGCGGCGGCGGTCGGATCGATGAGAAACTGCTCGTCGGTCATGAAGCCCCGCTTTGTCGGTGGGTCAAACCCGGGCGTCCACCTCCCAGACGTCCTGGGCGTAGCCGCGGATGGTGCGGTCGGAGGAGAACCAGCCCATGGGCGCCGTGTTCAGCACCGCGCTGCGGGCCCAGGCGTCGCGGTCGGTCCAGGCGGCGTCGACCTCGCGCTGGGCGGCGTAATAGGCGTCGAAATCGGCGCAGACCATGAACCAGTCATGGCCACGCAGATTGTCGACCAGCGCGCGGTACCGCTCCGGATCCTCCGGCGAGAACAGACCGGACTCGATCTGGTCGATCACCTCGGTCAGCCTCGGCGACGCGGCGATGGCGGCCGACGGATCGTAGCCGTCCGCCCGCGTCTGCGTGACCTCGTCGGCGGTCTTGCCGAAGATGAAGATGTTCTCGTCGCCGACCCGCTCGCGAATCTCGACATTGGCGCCGTCCAGCGTGCCGATGGTCAGCGCGCCGTTCATGGCGAACTTCATGTTGCCGGTGCCCGACGCCTCCATGCCGGCGGTCGAGATCTGCTCGCTGAGGTCGGCGGCGGGAATCAGCACCTCGGCCATTGTGACGTTGTAGTTCGCGGGATAGACGATCGCGAGACGGTCGCGGGTTTCCGGGTCGGCATTGACCGTCCGGCCGATGTCGTTGATCAGCTTGATGATCAGCTTGGCCATCATGTAGCCCGGCGCGGCCTTGCCGCCGAAGATTTTTACGCGCGGCACCCAGTCCGCGTCCGGCGCGCGGCGGATGGCGTTCCACTGCGCGGCCGTCTCCAGGATGTTCAGCAGCTGGCGCTTGTACTCGTGGATGCGCTTGATCTGGATGTCGAACATCGCCGTCGGATCGACGTCGATGTCCATCTTCGCCTTCAGGTATCGGGTCAGCAGGTCCTTGTTGGTCCGCTTGGCGGTGGCGAAGCGGGCGCGGAAGCCGGAATCGTCGGCCAGCGGCGCCAACGCCTTGAGCTGGTCGAGATCGGTCTCCCAGCCATGGCCGACCGCCTCGGTGATCAGGTCGCTGAGCGCCGGGTTGCAGCCGGCGAGCCAGCGCCGCGGCGTCACGCCATTGGTCTGGTTGACGATCCGCTCGGGATGCAGCTCGTGCAGGTCCCGGAACACCGTGCGCTTCATCAGGTCGGTGTGCAGCGCCGACACGCCATTGACCTTGCGCGCGGCGATGAAGGCGAGGTCGCCCATGCGCACGTCGCCGTCATCGACGATCTTCACGCTGTCCGGCCGCGGCCGGTTGGCGGCGTGGGTCGAGACGGCATGCGCCTCGTCGATCCGTTCGATCAGCTCCATGTGGCGCGGCAGGACGCGCTGCATCAGCTCCACCGGCCAGCGCTCCAGCGCCTCCGGCATCAACGTGTGGTTGGTGTAGTGCAGGCAGCCGCGGGCGAGCGTGAACGCCTCGTCGAACTCGACGCCGTGCTCGTCCACCAGGATGCGGACCAGCTCCGGGCCGGCGATCGCCGGATGGGTGTCGTTGAGCTGCACCGCCACCTTTTCCGGCAGCTTGCGGATGTCCTTGTGTTGGGCGCTGAAGCGCCGCACCAGGTCCTGCAGCGAGGCGGCGGTGAAGAAGTACTCCTGCTTAAGGCGCAGTTCCTTGCCCTGGGGCGTGCTGTCGTCCGGGTAGAGCACCCGGCTGATGGTCTCCGCCAGCACCGCCGGCGCGGCCGCGCCGAGGTAGTCGCCGCGCGCGAACGGCTCCAGGTCGTAGACCTGGGTCGCCTGCGCCGACCACAGGCGCAGGGTGTTGACCCATCGCTTGCGCCAACCCGGCACCGGGGTGTCATAGGCGGCGGCGAGCACGGTCTCAGCCGGTTCCCACACCTTGGGCCCATCGCCGTTGTGCACATGGCCGCCGAACCCGATGGGGTAGACGCTTTCCGTGCGCTCGAACTCCCAGGGATGAACCTGGGTCAGCCAGTCCTCCGGCTGCTCGATCTGCCAGCCGTCGCGGAAGCGCTGCTTGAACAGGCCGTGCTCGTAGCGGATGCCGTAGCCGTAGGCGGCGACGCCCACCGTCGACATGCTGTCGAGGAAACAGGCCGCCAGCCGCCCGAGCCCGCCATTGCCGAGGGCGGCGTCCGGCTCGTCATCGACCACGTCGTCATAGTTCACGCCGAAGCGGTACATCGCCCGGCGCGCCTGCTCCTCCAGGCCGAGGTTCAGGACCGCATCCTCCAGGAGCCTGCCGATCAGGAACTCCATGGACAGGTAGTAGACCCGCTTGCGATCCTCGGCGTAGATCCGCCGCGTGGTCGCGAACCACGGATCGACGACCAGGTCGCGCACCGCCCGGCTGAGCGCCATCCGCCAGTCGGACAGCGATGCCGCCGCCGTGGTCTTGCCGATGGAATAAAGCAGGTGGTCGTGGATAGCGTTCTCCAGGTCGCCGGACGCCGCGCGCGTCCCGGCCAGGGCCTGCGATCCATTCATCGAAAAATTCCCTTCGCTGTCACCCGCGGAACCGCGCTCTTGCGTGGCCGGTCACAGACCGGTGGGCCCCGTCGCGCACCTGAGCGTTCTCCCTACCCGTCTGTTATTTATCGCGCGCGCGGCGCGTGTCTACCGCGCGGCGGACGGGCTCAAGTTCGGGGATGTTCTGCAACTCCCCGATCGTTGCCGGGCATTTTAGGCGCCAGTTGGGGTATTCGTCGACAGTTCCCGGGAAATTGGGCTGTTCCAGGCGCGCGAGCACGTCGTCGAGCTGGACCGCCACGAGTTCCGAGGCCCCGTCGCCGATCAACGCGTGCAGGCGGGCGATGGCGGCCGGGTCCAGATCCGTCGCCGGCGCGTCCGTGCCGCCGTCGACCAGCCAGTGCAGACGCCGGCGGTCCCAGTCCCGGCGCTGCTGTGCCGCCGCCGCCGTCTCGTCGTCGAGCTGGCCGAACTCGCTCTGACGCTCGATATCCCAGCCGCGCCAGAAGCCACGCGCGGTCGGCGTGTCGTGGGTGGAGAAGCTGGCCAGCGTGTGGGGACGGAACTCGCGCGGATGCCGCAGGTCGCCGTCCTCCTGACGCTCGAACTGGGCGACGGAACAGCCGTAAAGCCGCGCCTCCGCCAGCCGCTCGCGGAGCCCCTCCGGCAGCACGCCCAGATCCTCGCCGATCACCAGGCAGCCGGCATGGGCCGCCTCGACCTTGGTGATCGCCAGCAGAACATCCGTCGGGTAGCGGACATAGGCGCCCGGCGCGCCGTCCTCCGGCACCCAGAAACAGCGCATGAACCCCAGGACATGGTCGATCCGGGCGATCCCGGCATGGCCCACCGCCGCGCGGATGGTGTCGATGAACGACCGGTACAGATCCTCCGCTAGACCCAGCGGCGACATCGGCGCCAGACCCCAGACCTGACCCTGGGCATTGAACTGATCCGGCGGTGTGCCGAGCGACACGCCGCGCGCGAAGGCGCGCGGCTCCGCCCAGATCTCGGCGGCATCGGGGCGCACGCCGATGGCCAGATCGGCATAGAGGCCGAGCGCCATGCCGCTGGCCACGGCGACGCGTTGGGCTTCGGCGAGCTGGGTGTCCGCGCGCCACTGCAGGAACGCGTGATACGCGACCTCCTCGGCGTTCTCGGCGGCGAATCGGCCGACCGCCGGCGCGCGCGGATGGCGCAGGTCCTCCGGCCAGGCGCGCCAATCGGCGCCAAGTGTCAGGGACAGGGCCTCGAAGGTCGCGAAGTCCTCAAGCGCGGACCCCGTTCGTTCGCGGAAGGCGCGCAGATCGAGAGCCTCGATCGGCTCCAGCGCGGCGAACTCCGCACGAAGCGCCATGTCCAAGACGCGCCGGCTTGCCGGATAGTCGATATAGGCCGCTTGCCGCAGGGCCGCCGCCGCGTCGCCAAGGTGTCGGGGCGCGACGTGATCGGTATTGAGGAAGGCCCGGTGGGTCGGCGAGTACGGGCTGATCGTGCCGCCCGCCGCGCCGAGTGCGTGGACCGGATTGATGCCGAGAAAATCCGCGCCATGCCACCCAAGCGCCGCAGCCGCCGCGGCGAGATCGCGATAGGTCCCGATCCCGCCATTGGTCTCCGACCGCAGGCCGTAAAGCGCTGCCGTCACACCCCATCGCGGCGCCTCGAGCCCCAGCGCCGACAGGTCGGGCGCGGTCGCCGGCGCGGCGACGATCAGCGTTCGCCGGTCGGCGACGGTGATGATGTGCAGGCCGACCGGCAACGGCGGCAGGGCGATCCGCCCCTCGCACGACTGACCTTGGACGTCACGCGCCATGGTCCGAGGATCCGGTGAGACCTGCCACGCGATCTCACCGTCGCCGACCGTCACCTCCGACGGCTCGTCGGCCGGGACGACAACCGCGCCGAGCGGGAAGCTGGCGGAGCGCGCCGCCTGGAGACCGGCCAGCGCCTCGGCCGGCCGGTCGGCGTCGATGCCCATGGCTCCCAGCAGCGCCCGCTTGGTCTCGACCGACGCCACATGCTCGACCGCCGAAAGATCGCGGTAGCGCGGAAGGATCCCGACAAGCTCGGCGAGGTCGTGCAGGACGGCGTCGCTCATGCCACCCCGCCGTCGGCGCCGAGCGCGAAGACAACCACGGACTCGGCCGCCACCGGCTCTTGAGGCCCGGCGTCCCGCTCGCTTTCACCAGGGGATGCCGTGTCCAGGCACCGCCGCCACCGACGCCCCGCCGGTGGCATAGGCAGAACGAGAGGGCGCGTCCGCCGTTCGGCGTTGAACGCCAGGAACACGTCATCATCGACCAGCGAGGGATCGGCCGCCTCCGCCGACCCCCGCACCCGCACGCAAACGACGTCCAGGCCGGGATCGCGCCAGTTGACCGCGCCACCCTCGAACGCCTGCCAGATCACGTCCGGCTGGCCGTCCTCGGCCCGGACGCGACCGTGCAGGAAGCGGTCCTGACGCAGCGCCGGATGGGCGCGGCGCAAGGCCGTCAGGCGCCGGACGAAGGCCAGCATCTCCAGGTCGGCCGCCGGCCAGTCGATCCAGCCGATCTCGTTGTCCTGGCAGTAGGCGTTGTTGTTGCCGCCCTGGCTGTTGGCGATCTCGTCGCCGGCCAGCAGCATCGGCGTTCCCTGGGACACCAGCAGCGTGGCGAGCAGGTTGCGTCGCCGCCGGGCCCGCCGCTCCAGGATCGCGGGATCGTCGGTCTCGCCCTCGAAACCGCAGTTGTCGCTGTAGTTCGCCTGATGGCCGTCGCGGTTGTCCTCCTGGTTCGCCTCGTTGTGCTTCTCGACGTAGGCGGTGACGTCCGCCAGCGTGAAGCCGTCATGGGCGGCGACGAGATTGATCGAGCTCCACGCTGCGCGCCCGGCCTCCTCGAAAACCTCCGCCGTGCCGAGCAGGCGGGCCGCCAGTCCGTGCGCGCCGTGATCGTCGCCGCGCCAGAACTTTCGGACGTCGTCCCGGTACCGATCGTTCCATTCGGCGAACGGAAACGGGAAACCGCCCAGCCGGTAGCCACCAGGTCCCACGTCCCAGGGCTCCGCGATCAGCTTGACGGCGGACAGCACCGGGTCCTGCGTCAGCGCGTCAAGGAACCCGGCGCCGGCCTCGAAGCCGTTCTCCTCGCGCCCGAGGGCGGTGGCGAGGTCGAAGCGGAACCCGTCGACCTCCATTTCCGTGACCCAGTAGCGCAGGCTGTCAAGCACGAGGCGGGCGACGAAGGGATGGGAGGTGTCCAGGGTATTGCCGCAGCCGGTGTCATCGGCATTGAAGCGCGGCCGCCCCCGTTGCAGACGGTAGTAGCTGGCGTTGTCGAATCCCCGGAACGACACCGTCGGCCCGGTGTGGTCGCCCTCGCCGGTGTGGTTGTAAACCACGTCAAGCAGCACTTCGATCCCGGCATCGTGCAGCCGACGCACGGCGTCGCGGAAGCCGGCAACCCCGCTCGGCCCGGCGTAGCGCGCGTCGGGCACGAAATAGGCGATCGGGCTGTAGCCCCAGTAGTTGGTCAGCCCCTTTTCGGCGAGGAACGGCTCGTCGAGGATCGTCTGCACCGGCAGCAGCTCGACTGCCGTCACCCCCAGCGCCTTCAGGTGGTCGATGACGGCCGGATGGCCGAGCGCGTCATAGGTTCCCCGCAGGGGCTCGTCCACCGACTCGAGCCGCTTGGTCAGGCCTTTGACATGGGCCTCGTAGATCACGCTGTCGCGCCAGGGCGTGCCCGGTCGACCGTCGGCGGCCGCCGCATCGGCCGTCGCCGTGACCACGGCCTTGGGCACGAAGGGGGCGCTGTCGCGGGCGTCGAAGGACAGGTCCTCCTCGCCCGCCATCGCGTCGTACCCGTAGAGCGCGTCGCTCTGCACGAATACCCCGTCCAGCGCCCGGGCGTAGGGATCGACCAGCAGCTTGTTCGGGTTGAAGCGGTGACCGCGTTCCGGCGCGTAGACACCGTGAACGCGGTAGCCGTATCGGGCGCCCGCCGCCAGTCCGGAGACGAACCCGTGCCAGACGGGTCCGCTGCGTTCCGGCAGGTCGAAGCGCCGCACCTCGGTGCCGGCCGCGTCGAAGAGGCAGAGTTCGAGTCGCGCCGCGTTCTCCGAGAACACGGCGAAATTCACGCCATCCGCGTCGGCGGTGGCGCCGAGGCGGTGATAGCTGCCGGGCAATATCTCCAAACGGGCGCTCCCCGACCGCGGACTGCGACGACACCGAGCATATCGGCTCGCCGCCGTCATGCCACCTCGCCTCGCGCTGCGGCGCAACATCGCAGTCGGCGGGTAGCGGGGTGTTCCCGTTTAGTGCCAGGGTGGAACCGAGAGGATGGACGACGCGACGGGAAATCCGATGTCGGAACTGAGCGAAACCGCTGCGGAGGCAAGACGCGCGTCCCTGCTGCAGCTCCCGCTTCGCAGCCGGTTATCCGATGTTCTCCGTCGCCACTGGCTCGAGATCGCCGGACACCGACTTGTGCCGGCCCGAAGTGACCTCGACCCGTCGCGGATGACCGCCGCCCTGCCCAACATCGTGATCCACCGCGTCGAGAGCCCGGATCGGATCATCATCCGA
>JGI12316J15309_10001379_pt1 | contig 28725 bp, 23 predicted proteins | sample MarCyaLeptolynsp_FD_15309 | JGI IMG/M metagenome (IMG submission 15309) | reverse complement strand
GGGGTCGGAGCCCATCACGAACGTCCCGGCCGGGATCGTGACCGTGCTCGCGTCGTCGGCAATGCGTCCTCTGCCGTGCCCGCAACCCGCGAGGACCAGGGCGGCGGCGCCGACGACGTGGTGTACTCTCCGCGGTCGCGAAACGGTCACTTCGTCGGATGCATCGACGGCCTGGCCGCGGAGTTGAGATGTCCACCGCGTTCCTCTGCATCGCGCTCGCCTTTGCGCTCGTCTATGTGCCGCTCGTGGCTCGGGCGGTGTCACCTCGGGCCACGTGGGCCAAGCGTGCGCGCGAGGCGTACGCCGCATCGGCCGTCGCGTTTCCCGGCTTTGCCGCCGCCGTGATCGTGGCGCATCTGTCGGGCGCGGACGCGCGTCGACTGGACGTGCTCGCGATCGCCTACGTCGTCGTTCGGGCGCTGCACATCCCCGCGTCGACGATGGACCTGGGCTTCATGCGCCGCGTGCTTTGGGGTCTCGCCCTGGTCATCGTGTTTGCGTTGTTCGCCCTGCCGGCACTGACGGAGTAACGGTGCTTGCCATGCGCCCGGCGTTCGAGCACTCTCGACGCGTGGATCGCATCGACACCCACGTGCTGCGCCGCGTGTCGTGGATCTTCCTCGCTCTCGGCCTCATCGGCCTGAGCCTGTTCGCCCTCGACCCCGACATTCACGAGCGACCCCAGCTGTTGCTGATCGGCGGCGTCGGAGTCCTCGGATCGATCAAGCTGCGCGTCCTGGCGTTCGTCTTCCGCGAGCCCCCGCACCACGACTGCTGATCGGTCGCGGCTTACCGCTCCGCCCCAGCCAACCGCTGCAGCAATCCCGTGTACAGCGGCAGCCCGATCGCCTGCAGTGCTCTCGGGGGCAGCCAGGCCGGCCGGGGCAGTCGGCTGAGCTCGCTGGCCAACCCGTGATCCGCCCCGACGATGTCGTGGGCGAGGGTGTCGCCGAGGGCGGCTCCGAGGGCGATGCCGACGCCGTTGTGGCCGGCGCAGACCCATGCGTCGTCGCCGAAGCTGCCGTAGGCGGTGCCGCCGTTGAGGGTCACGCCGAGCACGCCGCACCACGTGTGGGTGAGCTCGGTGTCGAGGTTCGGATAGCGGCTGTCGAGGCTCGCGCGATGCATCTGCCGGACGGCGTCGTGGGAGACGTCGCGCAAGCGACCCTCGGGGTGATAACGGACGCCGTTGCGGACCAGGATGCGTGCGTCGTCGGTGAGCCGCATCGTGCTTCCGAACCGGTGCTCAGGCACCACGCCCCACTGCGCGAGCGCTCCCGGAGGCTCCGCCAGCGGAGCGGTGAGGCTTGCGAACGTCAGCAGCGGAGCGACCCGCACGCCTTCGATCCCGAATGCGCGACAAAAACCGTTGGTCGCGACGACGATCCGCTGCGACGCGATCGTGCCGTGCGCACAGACCAGTCGATGCGGCGGTCCGGATTCGATGCGCTGCACCGGCGAGCGTTCGAACACCGACACGGACGGCGGCAGCTCGCCCGCAAGCGCCCGCACGAGCCGAGCCGGCTGCACCAACGCGCCACCAGGCAGCCGTAGACCCTCGCGGTAGTAATCCGTGCCGATCGCTTCGGCGATCGCCTCCGGCGCGCAGACCTCGTACGACTCTTCCATCGCGTCCAGCCCGGCGCGAAACTTCGCGAGCTCGCGACTGCCCGCGGCACCAACGGCCACGTGAAAGCGGCCCGCCTCCGACCACACCCGATCGCAGCCCGCCTCCCGCAGCGCATCCATGCCGTGCCGAGCCAGGCGGACCAGAGCCGCGTTGCCGTCCGTGCCGAGCGCCGGAAGCCAGTGCCCTACGTCGACCACGAACCCCGAGTTGCGACCCGCCGACCCCTGACCGATCTCGAGCGCTTCGACGACGGCGATGCGCCACTGGGGTCGCAGTGCCGCGAGCCGCCGAGCACACGCCAGCCCGGTGTACCCACCGCCCACGATCGTGCAGTCGACGCTCTGATCGCCCTCGATCGACGAGCCGATCGCGTGGTCATCGACCGGCCACCACGGGCAGCGCTCGTCCCAGTCGGGAAGCGGTCTGGGCTCGATCGGCACGCGGCGAAGAGTGTACGCCTACGGTCGCTCGCCGCGATTTCGGAACGCGGTCGGAGGCAGCCGAAGGCATCGCAGCCACCGGTCGTGGCCGACGACGAGCAGCTCGTCCAGCCCGTCTCCGTCGACGTCGACGGGAGCCGGCGCGGTCTCCATGCCTTGGCCGGTCCCGCTGAAGCGCACCAGCAGTGCGCCGGTTTCGGCGTCGAGGACTCGAACCGAGCCGTCCGCGAAGCTCGACAACACCTCGAGGCGGCCGTCGTGGTCGAGGTCGGCAATGATCACCTGACCCGTCGCGGACACGTAGGCCGCGAACGCCTCGGTCGACGTGTGATGGTGCCAGCGAACCTCGCCGTCCCAGTCGTAGCTGATGAGCCCCGTCTTGGTGCCCGTGAAGATCTCGGACCGACCGTCGTCGTCGACGTCTGCGGTGGTCGGCCCGGATGAAGGCAGCGAGCCCTGCACGGTCCAAACCGTCGCACCCGTGCTCGGATCGAGGGCGTGGAACGTCTCGTTGCCCGGGTCGCCGACGAACAGACGAGTCTGGCCGTCGAGGTGACCAACGGCAGGGGCGTGCGAGAACTTCTGCGGGCCCATCTCGCGCCGCCATCGCAACGAGCCGGATGCTCCATCGCGCACCTCGAGCCCCCCGTCGTTGAAGCCCAGGACGACCTCAGCTGGGGCTTGCCCGTCGAGGTCTTCAATCCTGGGCGTCGCAAAGCTGCCGAAGTCGGTATCGATGCCCCACAGCTCGCGCTGTGTCTCGAGCTCGAGCATGCGGATTCGGCCACCATTCCACGGCAAGAGCATCACGTCGGTTCGGCCGTCGTCGTTGGCGTCCCCGACCCCGGGTGAGGCGTAGGACATCTGCGTGTCGACCGAGACGAGCGGCGTGCCGTCGAGGAACGAGCTGGCGGTGAACCGTCGGTCCTGCGACTGAGCGAGAACGACCGGTTGCCCGCGGAGCTCAGCCGTCGTCGGCGTGCGAATGACCTTGTTCTTCATCCCGATCGCGAGCATGCGACCGGTTGCGCCGTCGAGAATGTGGAGCGCCTGCTCGCGCTGGAAGTCCCCGTAGACCGCGACTTCGACGTCACCGTCGTCATCCGCGTCCACCGCGAGCGGCGTTACCCGGAGTCCAGTTCGCGAGCTGCGACTCCACAGCGTCTGCATGGCCGATACCCGCAGCAGGCCGGCGGAGCGTACGAGCAGGTCGGCGTAGCCGTCATGGTCGGCGTCACCGTCGCTGAGCAGAGCAGTCACAGGGGCGTCCGTGAGCACGAGGCCGACGTCCTGGCCATCTCCATCAAACACTCGGACGCCCGGCGACCGGTCCGAGACGAACGCTTCCATCCGCCCGTCGCCGTCGTGATCGAACGGGATCGGGGCGTGCCTCGTTGCTGATGGGGTGGGGGATCGCCCCAGCTCGGTTCCGTCGACGCTATAGGCGACCGCATGTCCCTCGGACAGGGCGAAGATCCGTGGCGGGTCGTAGCCTTCGAGAAAGATCGCGCTCGCGCCGGCCATCGTCGCGCGAACCTCTCCGGTCCCAGCATCGACCAATCGTGTCTCGGCGTGACCATCGACGTTGCGCTGGAGCAGCACCTCGACCACGCCGTCTCCGGTCACATCCAGCGGATGCGTCGCGTACTCGGGGCCGTCGTACGATCCTTGGGCGAACCAAAGGGTCTCGCCAGTCTTGCCGTTGAGCGCCCAGGTGCCGCCGTCCTCGTGGCCGCGAATGGGGATGATGACATCCGGCGTTCCGTCTTGGTCGAGGTCGTACGAGGAGTGGATGATGCGCCGGGAGCGGTGCCTTGCGTAGTGCGTGCGCTTCTCCGGAGGAATCACGATGCCCGCCGGTAGAACCTGCTTCCATTGCCGGGTGCCGGTGCGGTCGAAGGCGACCAGCGCGTGGCTCGTCATGACGACAACCCCACCGTCATGAGTGGCCCCGAGGGTGAGCGCCGGCTCTTCGAGCGGGTGGCGCCACAGCACGTCGCCGCTCAGCCCCGACCTCGCAACGACGCCGCGCTGCCAACGAAACGCGGTGACGACGTCGGCCTTGCCATCGCCATCGACATCGGTCGTCGTTGCCTCGGTCGGCACTACGTTGCTGTCGCCGTCCTCGACCTTCCACTCTTTGAACCACGCCGGCTCGGGCTGGTCGCCGTCTTGCGCCCCCGGGAATACTTCGAGCCAGCCCTCGAGGCCGTCGCGTGCCCGGAGCAGGTCCGTCGTGCCGTCCCCGTCGAAGTCGTCGAACAGGAACATCGCGGAGTAGATCCCTTTGGTGTGCAGCGACCAGACTTCTTGACCCTTCCAGGGGTCGATCAGCGTCATCTGCCCAAACGTGCGCGTATACACCTCGGGCCGCCCGTCGCCGTTGACGTCCCCGCCCCACTGCAGCTCGTAGGCGGGTCCCGTGTAGCGACGGGCGAAGTGCACGGCGGTGGGGAGTGACACGAAGGCCTGGGTTCGCTCCCCCCGCGCGATGTCGACGGTCATGCGCCGCTCGTAGTGCCCGACCTTGCGAGCCACGATCTCGTGCCGGCCCGTGTCCAAAGACAGGTCCACCAGCCGTGAGCCCCGATCCACACCATCAACCAGCACCGTCGCTCCGTGCGGCTGCACCTCGAGGTCGACCTTGCCCTGCTCGTGCGCCAGGGCGATCGTCATGATGTGTTCACCGCCACGGTCGAGCTCGATCGCGGTGGAGTGAGTCACGTAGTTGTCCGCGGTGGCATCGAGTCGATAGGTCCCGGCGGCGAGCTCGCCTGAATGTGATTCCGGGCCTAGCTCGAGCGTCTCGCGGCCGACGCGAACGACGGCCCCGCGGAGTGCGTCGCCGTTTTCGTCGACGACCTTCACGCGCACCGTGCCCGGCTCGTAGTAGGCCGCGACTGCATAGCCCAGGCCCGCGATGACGGTCGTCGCTGCCGCCGCGACCAGCACCCGCCGCAGTCTCTTCCAGCGGTCGAGGGCCAGCGTGGCCACCAGCGCATCCATCGAGCGATGACGCGTGATGGGCTCGCGGGACAAGCCCCGAAACAAAGCACGGCGCAGCCACTGCGGGATGCGTCGAGCCTTGCTCGGGATCGTCGGATCGGCGTTCAGCACCGCGTCCGCCTGCTCGAGGATCGTGTCGCGCCGAAAAGGGTGATCGCCCAAGACCGCCTCGAACAACGAGACGCAGAACGCAAACTGATCGGCGGCCGGGCCCACTTCCTCGAGGGCGATCTGCTCCGGGGCCATGTAGGCCGGCGTACCGGCGAGCCTTGGTAGCTCCTCGTGCGTCGAGTCAGATGAGCCCTCGTCGCCGTGGGTTGGCTCGAGGACCGCAAGGCCGAAGTCCGCAACCCGCACACGGAGTCGATCACCGTCTTGGTTGACCAGTACGTTCTGCGGCTTGAAGTCGCGGTGAATGATCCCGGCTCGGTGCGCCGCCGCAAGTCCGCGTCCGGCCTCGATATAGGCGGTGAGGATCGTTCGCCAGTCGGTCTGCTCGCTCACCCAGTCGCGAAGGGTGGTGCCTTCGACCAGGTCCATCGCGAGGTACACCGCTCCGCACGCGGGCCCATCTCCGATGCGTCCTGCGTCGTGAACGGCGACCACGTTGGGATGAGACAGCCGCGCCAGCGTCTTGGCTTCGCCGAGCATCTCCCGGCGCGCCTTTGATGCGAGCGAGCCCGCACCCGACCCGTGCAGAAGCTTGAGGGCAACCTTGCGATCGAGCTCGGGATCGTAGGCCTCGTAGACCACGCCCATGCCCCCGGCCCCGAGCAGGCCGAGCAACGTGTAGCGCCCGACTCGAGTTCCGCGCTCGAGCCGGCGCAAGGAATCGGCACGCCCGCCCAACGACGTAGCGATCTCCGCAGCGGCGATCGTCTCGTCGGACCCCGGTGAGCCAGAATCCTGCGAGCTGTCAGCCAACCCGACTCAGCTTAGCAGGGGAGAACGCTCAGATCGTGGAGACCGGCTTGGGAGTGATGCGTCGCAAGAACAACCACACGCCGAGCGAGAGCACGAGGATCGAGAACGCGCCACAGACCAGACCCCACATCCAGTACGTGCCGCCGAGCACCTTGGCCATCTTTGCGACGTCGGATGGAAGCTCGCCCGCACCGGTGTGGGCGGTGTCGGTGAACAGGTAGTCACCGCGCGAGAACACGCTCAGGGCCATCTGTGCGGAGATGAACAGCGCCACCAGCTGCTGCGTGCTGACGGACGTTCGAATCACCGTCCAGCCGAGCCCGGCAACGACCAGCAACGTGAACACGATGCCGAACGCGTTGCGCACGAAAAGCGCGGTCGCGAGCGCAAGGCCGATTGTGAGCACGCCGAGGAAGATCCTCGAGCCTCGTTCGCGAGTGCAGACGGCAAAGCCGACTCCGGCAAAGACTGCGGGACCCACCAGGCCGCCCGCCGAGACGGCCGCCTGGGCGAGAGCGGAACTCGGACCGGTCTGCGCGACTCCAGAGGTGTCCGCGAAGACGTGGAGGTAGTTGAAGCTCCCGCCGGTTGCGAGCGAGGCGAGGCCATGCCCGAGCTCGTGGACCAACGTGGAGAAGAGTGTGAGCGGGTAGGCGACCCAGTACCCAAATGGGATGTGGTACAGGGCGATGGTCAGTCCGATGCTGAGGAACAGAGCCTTCCTCGCGCGTCGGCGCGCCTCATCGTCGTCGAACCAGCGCTGCAGTTTCTTGGTGCCGCCCGACGAGTCCGCCACCCAACGATTTGCTCATACCGAGCGTGGCTTCGCAACCCGAGCGCCCGTTGCGCTCGGACAGATGTCGGACAATGGCGGGCGTATTCGGCCATTGGAGGCGCTCGAAAAATGACGCCCTCTCGTCGCGCCAGCGAGTGCAAACAAGCCCAGCGCAGGACCCGATCGTCGCCGGCGGCAGACCAGCTCGAGCGAGCCCGTGGAGTCTGAAACCCGGCGAGTTTCGCCCGCTAGGAGTCGGAGTCGCCGGAGTCGTCCGACTCGGCTTTCTGCTTTTCGATCTCGGCGCGGACCTCGTCCATGTCCAAGGCTTTGACCTTCTCGACGACCTGGTCCAGCGCGGGCGCGGGCAGCATCCCGGCCTGCTGCATCAGCAGGATGTTGTCGCGGAACACCATCACCGTCGGGATCGAACGGATCTGAAATGCGGCGGCGATTCCCTGCTGTGCTTCCGTATCGACTTTGCCGAACTTGATGTCCGAGTGCTTCTTCGCGGCTTGCTCGAAGATGGGCGCGAACATGCGGCATGGCCCACACCATTCGGCCCAGAAGTCGAGCACGGTGATGCCTTCGCTGACCGTATCGGCGAAGTTCTCCTCGGTGATTTCGATCGTACTTCCGTCGGTCGCCATCGTGTTCAGCCTTTCTGCTCCCAGACCAGCTCGAGATCCTCGTCCCCGAAGATCGACATCGGCGAAACCACCTCGGTCTTGGGATCGAGCTCGGTGCCGAGCTTCTTTCCGAGCTGCTTCGCGATCGCATCGGACAGACCGAGCGATTCCAGCGTTTCTTTCTTGCCGAGATCCACGCCCTCGACCTCGGCGAACGCCTTGTGCACGTACTCGCTCGAGTAAAACGTGTCGTCGTCCCACCCGAAGGCGAAGTCGTAGCTGCTACCGCGGGCGGCGAACGAGAAGATCTGCATGGGGCGCAGGTTCTCTTTGCTCAGCTTGGACCGGTCGGTGAGGCGCTTGAACGCGATGCGCGACGCACCGTGCTTGAGCACGAACTTGTCGTACGGGAGCTGCTGCAACGAGTCCTCCGCCGCGATGATCTGGGGCCCGTCCGAATTCACGAAAGCGATGCCAACGTGGTTGTACTCGCCCTTCATCGCCGCTCCGAGCGATGTTGCCTCTTTGGATCGCGACTGCACGAACACCAGGTCACCGGTCTCGAGCTTGGTCGCTTCGGGTCGCTTGGACTCGAACTGCTCGCGGCCGCTCCGCGTCTTCGCTTCGACCTTGGCCGGCTTTTTGGACTCCGGCTCGTCGGGCTCCGCCTTGGCAGGCGCCTTCGCGTCCGTTTCGGGCTCGGGGTCCGCGTCGAGCTTCGGGTCGGCCTTCGCCACTGGCGCGGCTTTCTTGCTCGCGTCGGCGTCTTCGGCACCGCGCTTACCGATGCACGCCGAGCTCGCAACAGCGAGCCCGGCGGCAATGACGACCTTCGAAGCGTTCACGCCTACAGCCGGACGTACTCGAACTCGAGCGGACGCCCGTCGATGCCCTTGCGCGGGGCCGCGATCCAGTTGGCGAACTTCCCGGGCTCGTACACCGGCTGCATGATCGACAGCAGGTAGTCGTTGTCCTCGGGGCGCAGCACCCAGTTGCCCTGGCTGGACTTGAACTCGTCCTCGCTGATCAGTTCGCCGGCGGGGTTGAAGAAGTGGCCCGCGTAGATGCCCTGGTGGCGGTGGAAGCGACGGCTCGGGAGCGTGAGGCGCGTGGGCGAGCCTTCCTCCTCGAGGATCTTGTTCCACTTGCTCAGCGCGCGCTCGCAGTCGGTGACGTATGCGTCGCGCAGGACCTCGTTCATGGCGTTGCGCAGCGGAATGTCGCGCTCGACCAGCTTGCCGCCGTCGACGACGTGCATGCGGTACTCGCCCTCGATCGCCTTGTGGTCCTCGTACTTGCCCTCGCGGAAGCGGCCCTTGAGGCCGGTGGCGAAGAAGTTCGATGCGTTGCTCGAAATCTCGCCGCCGAAGAGGTCGAGGCTGTACGTGTACCAGTAGTTGATCGTGCGCTGGATGAGATCGAAGTCGATCCCGCCCTGCGCTCGAACGTCGCCGTTGGGGTCTTCCTTCTGGAGCTGCGCCGAGCGCTGGATGACGCGGCCCATACCCGTCTCACCGACGAAGAGGTGGTGGGCCTCCTCGGTGAGCATGAACTGGGTGCTGCGTGCCAGCGGGTCGAAGCCACTCTCGGCGAGTGCGGCCAGCTGATACTTGCCGTCGCGGTCCGTGAACATCGTGAACGCGAAGAACGACAGCCAGTGATCCATCGGCTGGTTGAACGCGCCCAGGATCCGCGGCTTGTCCTCGTCGCCGCTGCGACGCTGCAGCAGCTCCTCGGCCTCGTCGCGACCGTCGCGGCCGAAGTGCTTGTGCAGCAGGTAGACCATCGCCCACAGGTGACGGCCCTCTTCGACGTTGACCTGGAACAGGTTGCGCAGGTCGTAGAGGCTGGGCGCGATGTGGCCGAGCATGCGTTGCTGCTCGACGCTCGCGGGCTCGGTGTCGGCCTGCGTCACGATGATCCGGCGCAGAGCATTGCGGTGCTCTCCCGGAACCTCGGTCCACGCCGGGGTACCGGCCTCGTCGCCGCACTTGATCGTGGGCTCGCCGTCGTTCGGCGTCAGGAAGATGCCCCAGCGGTAGTCGGGCATCTTGACGTAGTCGTAGTTCGCCCAGCCGCCGCGCTCGACGGAGACCGCCGTGCGCAGGTAGACCGGTTTGTCCTCGAAATCCGTCGGGCCCATGTCGTGCCACCACTCGAGGTAGTTCGGCAGCCAGCGCTCCAGGGCGCGTTGGAGTTTGGGGTCGTCCGAAAGGCCGACGTTGTTCGGGATCTTGGCTTGAAGGTCGACAGCGGTCATGAGGGTGTGTTTCGGCTGTTTAGACGCGGTTCCAGTCGAACTGTGGACGCTCCGGCCGTCCGTAGAGCGTCAGAGCGCCTTCTGGGCCGGTAGCGTTGGGGCGGATGAAGATCCAGTTCTGCCACGCAGTGAGACGCGCGTAGATCTTGCTATCCGGGGTTTCGGGTCCGGCGAAGCGGAGGTTCTGCTCCATGCCGGTGAGGGCGTCGGGGGAGAGGCTCGCGCGCTCCTCGATGGCGATGCGCACGTCGTCGTCCCAGTCGATGTCGTCGAGCAGGACGGTGACCAGGCCGGCGTCGTCCGCATCCTCGGGGTCGAGTAGCTCGCGCTTGCCGACCAGGGCCTCGACCTTTTCGACCTCGCCGATGAGCTTGGTCTGAAGGCGGGTGAGGCCGTGGACCATGGGCAGGCCGCCTTCGTTGAGCTCCGACAGGCCGACCTTGACCGGATTGTCGGGGTCGTCGAGCAGGTAGAAGCGGTCCGACGCGAGCGCCAGCTCGAGCAGGTTGCCGGCAAAGGCGGTCCCCGCATCGCCCAGGGCGAAGAACGAGCGGCTCGTATTGTCCATGCGCCGCTGGACGCGGGCCATGTGGAGCAGGACCTCGCGAACGAACCAGTGTTGGTCCTTGGCGGCGACCAACGCGGCGTCGTGGTCGAGCACCCGCTGCGCGTCACCCTTGGCACGGACCAGCACGAGACCGGTCTCGAGGTTGTTGACGCGAAGCTGCAGCAGGGCGTCGTCGAGCTCGCGGTACGCCCTCAGCGCCCACAGCTCCCCGCCCGCGGCGTACATCGCGTCGGCGCCTTTCTTGACGACCTCCACGTCTTCCGCGGACGGCCCCTCGATGGTCAGGCTCGCGGTGCGGTTGCTCGGATCGATCTCGAGCGCGACGTACTTGTAGCGGCGGACATTGTCTTCCACCTCCGGTTTCAACGCCGGAAGCTGGACGCCCTTGCGCTCGCCCGGGGCGAGGTCTCCCGAGGCCTGCTCCACCCAGTTCTTCGCCCGCTCGAGGATCTTTTCGTCGAACTTGCTGCGTGGGTACACGGCGTCGACGAGATTCCAGTCGACGGCCTTCTTGCCGCGCATGCCCTCGGCGGTGGTGGAGAACACGTCGGCGCGGTCGCGTCGGACCTTGCGCTTGTCCACCAAGCGAGTGAGGCCGCCGGTGCCGGGCAGCACGCCGAGCAGCGGAACCTCGGGCAGGCTCACGGCGGAGTTGCCGTCGTCCTGCAGGTAGATCTCCTTGCACGCCATCGCGAGCTCGTAGCCGCCGCCCGCCGTCGTGCCGTTGCATGCGGCGAGGTAGACCTGGTGGCTGGCGTCGGTGGCGTCTTCGATCTCGCAGCGCGTCTCGTTCGTGAACTTGCAAAAGTTCACCTTCCACGCGTGTGACGAAAGACCGAGCATGTTGATGTTAGCGCCGGCACAGAAGACTCGATCCGAGCCGGACGTCAGCACAACAACGCGTACCTCCGGATGTTCGAATCGCAAGCGACGCACGATGTCGGCGAGCTCGATGTCCACGCCGAGGTCGTACGAGTTGAGCTTGAGCTCGTAGCCCTGGCGCAATGGCGCCTCGGGGTCGACGTTCATCGCTACGCGAGCGATGGCCCCGTCGAAGCTCACCTGCCAGTGCCGGTAGCTTTCGCGGTCGACCTCGAAGTTCACCGGGGCGGGGCGAGTCGTCGCGGCGGGTTGGTCCATCGCCGATTAAGCTAGCTGATGAGACCCGCGTCGGAGCGTGCGCTAGGCGGGTCTAGGACGCCGTTTCCCAGTGTGGACTCGCACGGCGTCCCAGGGACCCGTGCGCACTCGCACGATGAATCGATCACGGCATGAGCTAACGAACCAGCGTTGGCAATGCACGCCGTCAGGCGTCGCCGTCGCCGAACTCACGGGCGCATTTCCAGCTCACCGAGAATGGTGAGACCCGACGCAATCGCGTCGCTCTCGTTGAGCACCCAGACGTCGTCGCGGAGGACATCGGCCACGCGAACTTCGTCGAGCATTCCGGTGAACGGTTGGGTCCCGTTGGCGGATGCACCGATTGTGACTCGGTTGCCGAGCTCGACCGGCAGACGCGGCGGAGGTCGGGTGTCGATGCCGGACTCGAAACCATCGATGTCGATCTGCGTTCCGCCGTCGACGGTGTGGCGAACCGTGACGTGGTGCCAGATTCTTGGAATTAGCGTGTCCTCGGACGTGGCCAAGTACACCGGTGTCGGCTCACCCAGTTCAAAGCGAGTGAGCCGGACCGTGAAGTTTTCGGTGACGCCTACGCGCACCAGCGGCAGCTCCTCCGCGGACACCTCGAACAGGATGCCAACCCCTTGCACGTCGCCGGCGTTGACCATGGCGGAAAAGGTGAAGTCGGAGGTCGACAGTGCTTGGAGCGCCGGGCCGGTCGCCGCGTCGATCCCCTCCAATCCGCGGCCCAGCGACAAGCCGTTGCCGATGTAGCCGGGTCCGACCGATCGTTGGGGCAGCTCGAGCTCGTGGCCTTTTCCCGTCGCGTCTGACGAGTTCTCGAGATGCCAAACGCCGACGTAGCCATCGACGTAGACGCCCATATCGACTGGGTCGTTCTCTGTGATGCCGGGGTTGCCGTGGTAGAGCCACAGCGGCGCGTCAGCGGGGGCTTGCTCGGGCACCCGAAACCAGACCACCCCCTCGTGGGCCTCGTTGGACCAGAAGTCGACGTCGACGGGAAGAACCTCTCCCGCATCGGTGACGACGCGAACGTCCAGGCCCCCGTCCGCGAACTCGTTGGGAAGGCCGAGCGAGTACACGTCGACCATCACCGGCACGCCTGGAATCAGGCCCCCGATGTCCGGCGGGAGCCACTCGATACGACGCCGGTATCGCCAACCCGTGTCCCACCAATCGACGGGCACGGTCGTCTCGCCCTCATCGTCGATGGGACCACCGTCGGGCATGGGGTTGCTCGTGTCCGCGGACCCGACCCCGCCGGTATCCGACGGCCCTACGGTTCCCTCATCGGCGACAGATCCCGAGGTGTCATCGCCCGCATCCTCGCCTGACCCCTGCCAGCGGGGATTGGCGACGAAACAGCCCGTCAGCACGACGAGCGGGAACAGCCCAACCGCCCGCACGACGACGTCACGATACCACGGCCGTAGTACACTCCGACCACCGGTGCTCGCGTCTCTCTCGCTCACCGCGATGCTCGCTCTCGCTCCTCCCTCGGACGCGCCCTCCGTGGCGGTGTTGCCGTTGGTCGTGGACGGCAAGCTGCCCGATGTCTGGCGAGAGGCGGCCGACGAGCGGCTCAACAAGGGCCTTGGTCGCGGGTCGATGTCGGTGACGCGCCTCGCGAGCTCGACATGCACGTCGGTCGACTGCGCGGGCGAGGAGGCTCGCGATTCTGGAGCGAGCTACGGGGTCTGGGCCAAGCTCACTGTCGAGTCGAACCAGCGCGACTACGCGTTCGTGATCCGGGCGGTCGGTGCCGGGACCTCGAACGTCATCGCGACCGTCGAGGGCGAGTGTGACCTGTGTGGCTTCGAAGAGGCCGTGGCCATGGTGGAGGCCAAGGCGGCGGCGCTGCCGCCGGCGATCGAACGTCTCAGCGCAACCAGTCCGGTCGTGGCTTTCACCAGCACGCCCGACGGCGTCGAGATCAGCGTTGATGGCGACGTCGTCGGTAGGACGCCGCTGGAGGTCATGCTGTCCGCCGGCAAGCATCGCGTTCGGGGCACCAAGGACGGCTACGAGCCGCAGACGCTGGAGGTCGACGCGGTCGAGGGCGTTCGCAAGGAGTTGGGCTTCTCGTTGGTGAAGCTCCCGGATCAGCCCAAGCGCCCCAAGCAACCGATCGACGAACCGGTGGAGCGACCCCGCGGGATGCTCATCGCCGGTGCGGTGCTGACCTCGGTCGGGATCGCCGGTGCGGCCGCCGGGGCCACCCTGCTGGGACTCAACGGTCGGAGCTACCAGCGCGAATGCGAAGCGGACGCCATGGGCAACTGCCGCCAGCTGTACAACACGGTGGTCGTCGGCTCGATCCCCACGGCGCTCGGCTCGGCGGCATTCGGAGCCGGCGTTGCCCTGCTCGTCATCGCGGCCAAGCGTGGCCCGAAGAAGAAGTCGACCGCCCGCGTCTCCCCGGCGCTCGGCGGCGTCCGAGTCCGGTTTTAGTTTCCGAGCTTGGCGTCGAGTCGCGCCAGGCGGGTCTGGGCCGTCTTCGAGCCGAGGTCGATGCCCTTGCGGTAGGCCGTGCGCGCGGAGTCGTAGCGGAGCTGTTTGACGTAGCAATCGCCCAGCATCACGTATTGCCGAGCCGAACGCGGTGATGCATTGACGGCTCGTTTGGCGTAGACGAGCGCCTGGTCGTAGTCGCCGTTCTCGAAGTGCACGCGAGCCATGCCCGCCAATGCGGTGACGTTGCGGCGGTTGTTGGACAGCGCGCGGTTGAAGTGCAGCTCGGCCTTCTTGAGCTGTCCTGCCTCGAGTGCAGCTTTGCCCTGTTTGGCCTCGGCCTTCGCTTTGGCTCGGCGCGCTGGAGTATCGAGGTCTTCTGCCTTGGGCTCCGCCGTCACGGGCGCTGGCGTCTCCGGCAGCGGTTCGGGCACCGGCGCTTCGACGGCTTCTTCCGTGGGGGCGTCCTCGGCCGCCAGCGATTCGAGGTCGTCGATCGCTTGGGGTCCGCCCGGCTGGGCCGTGGGAGCAAGCGGCACTGCGACGTCTTCGAGCGGCGCGACCCCGAGCCCGCGCTTTTTCTTCTTGGAGCGTTGACGCTTTGCAGCTTGGGCGACGGCCTTTTCCTCGTCGTCGAGGACCTCCTCGAGCAGGGCGGGCTGCGTTGCCGAGGTCGCGTCGCGTTCGCCGAAGTACTCGCGCACGCGCTCGGCCCGGGCGTCCTCGTCCTCGATCGCCAAGACCGCGAGGGCCTCCGCGGCCTTGAGCTCGCCGGTCGTGAATTCGCCTTCCTCGGCCCGCCGGGCCAGGTCGGCGAGCTGTCCCGGTGTCAGCGCGACGCGTTCGCGGGCGCGTTGGTGCTCCGGATCGAACACCAAGGCCGCCGCGTAGAAGTCCGCCGCGAACGCGGGACCGCCCGGGCGATCGAAGTATCGATCGCCGAGCCGGGCTAGCGCTTCGGAGAGCTCTGTACGCAGCCCCTCGGCGTGTTCCTTGCCCGCGCGGGCTGCTGCTCCATCGAGGCTCTCGAGCTCGACGACCTTCGCGTACGCGGTGGGGGTGTCCGGCGAGTCCGCCGGCGGAAAAACGTAGTACCCGTTCGCTGCGGCGGCCCGTGCCTCTTCGGCGAGCTGGAGGGTGAGCGCGCGCTCGGTCTGCGTGGGTTCGGGGCGGATGGCAATCGCGGCCGTCGCCACCCCGATGCTCAGCAGCGGCACGGCTGCAATCGCGAGGATCCGCCGGCGTCGCCGACTGCGACGATCGGCGATCAGCGCGTCGAGCAGTGCCTCCATCGACGGGAAGCGCTTGCGCGGGTCGGGCTCCAGTCCGCGTTCGACGACTTTGCGCAGCCACCCCGGGATCGCGTTGTCGGTGGGCGCGGTGGTGATGCGCCGATTGGTCACCGCGTCGTAATGCTCGGCGAGCGTGGATGCGGTGAACGGCAGTCGCCGATGCAGGCCCTTGAACAGCGCGACACAAAAAGCGAACTGGTCGGTGCTGGCCGTCGCCGGCTCGCCGGTGAGCAGCTCCGGGGACATGTACGGCGGCGTCCCGAGCACGAGGCTGGCTCGCGTCACGTCTCGGTCGAGCAGCGACGACACAGGCGTGTTCATGTCGATCCCGCTGAGCGGCACCGGCACCGTGCCCACGTCGCCGGTCTCGAGCCGCCCGATCGCACGGGCCAAGCCGAAGTCCAGTACGGTGACGCGCCCGTCGTCGCTGACGATGACGTTGTCGAGCTTGAAGTCGCGGTGCACCAGGCCCGCCGCGTGGGCGGCCGACAATCCCTTGCCTGCCTCGAGGTAGACGTCGCGGACCTCTCGCCACTTCGGGTCGCGGGTGCGAAGCCACGCGGTGAGCGTGCGCCCCTCGACGAACTCCATCGCCACGAACACCTCACGCCGGAAGGTGCCCACATCGAACACGGTCACGACGTTTTCGTGCCGGAGCTTGGCGAGCGCCTGGGCTTCGCGAAGCAGCCGCTGCGTCGGGTCGCCGAGGCTCTTGTCGTGCGCGGTGGGGCGCAGGATCTTGATCGCCACCTTGCGATCGAGCTCGGAGTCGAATGCCGCGTAGACGTCTCCGAGACCACCCGACCCGATGTGTCCAATGACCAGGTAGCGCCCAACTCGGGTTCCCGAGGGGAGTAGCTCGTCGTCGGCGGTGGCGGGGCCGGCGGAGGCAGGCGGGGTGTCCGGCATCGCACCGGGGGGTTGGGTTTTGCCCCCCGACGGTTGGGTCTTGCCTCCGCCGTAGCGCGACGTGACTTCGGCCCGCGTGATGACGCCCGTGACGGCCTCTTCGGAAGCCTCCCCGTACCACTGCTGGTACTGGCGCGTCTTCTCCGCCGTCACTGGCCAAGATTGTCGCACGACCACGCACGCGACTCGTGCTCGGCTCGCGAGGGGCAGCATCACTTCAGGTGGGTGTCGTGCCCACCGTGGTAGCGTGTCTGGCCATGTCCGACCGCACTCGGTACTCGACCGCGTTCTGGACCGCCAACGTCGTCGAGCTCCTCGAGCGCGCCGCTTGGTACGGGGTGTTCATCGCGATCACCCTGTATCTGAGCCGGATCCTAGGGTTTAGCGACATCGAGGCGGCGACCGTCTCCGGTGTGTTCTCGGCGGGACTGTACTTCCTGCCCACGTTCAGTGGCGCGTACGCGGACCGCATCGGCTTTCGACGCGCGTTGTTGCTCGCGTTTGGCCTGCTCACCGTCGGCTATTTCTCGATGTGGCTACTGCCCACGATGATCCAGTCCGCGGGCCTCGCGACGTACGGCGAGGAGGTCGAGTTCACCGGCCTGAAGCAAACCAGCTACCGCTGGATGTTCGTGCCCGTGATGGTCGTGATCATGGTCGGCGGCTCGTTCATCAAGTCGGTGATCACGGGCACGATCGCGCGCGAGACCACTGCGTCGACGCGCGCACGCGGCTACTCGATCTTCTACGCGATGGTGAACATCGGAGCGTTTGGCGGCAAGACGGTGGTCAAACCGCTGCGCGAGAGCATGGGCAACGAGGGACTCGTCGTCCTCAACCTGTTCGCCGCCTCGATGACGGCCCTGGCGTTCGTGCTCGTGCTCGTCGTGTTCAAGGAGCGCCGCTCGGACGGCGAGGGCAAGTCGATCGCGGAAATCTGGGCGGCGCTCAAGGCCGTGCTTTCCCGCGGGCGCCTGGTCGTGCTGATCGTGATCATCACCGGCTTTTGGATGGTGCAGCACCAGCTCTACGCGAGCATGCCGAAGTACGTGCTGCGCATGGCCGGTGAGGGCGCATCGCCGTCCTGGTACGCCAACGTCAATCCGGCGGCGGTCGTCCTCACGGTCGCCCTGGTCACGCACTTGATGCGCAAGCGAACCGCGCTGTCTTCGATGACGGTGGGCATGTTCATCATGCCGGTGTCCGCGTTTTGCATGGCGTCGGGCAACTTCGTCGGCACGGGCGAGATGTTCGGCCTGCATCCGGTCGCCGCGATGATGATCGTCGGCATTGCGTTCCAGGGACTGGCCGAGAGCTTCATCAGCCCGCGGTTCCTCGAGTACTTCTCTTTGCAGGCACCCAAGGGCGAGGAGGGCCTCTACCTCGGCTTTTCCCACCTGCACTCGTTTCTCAGCTCGTTGTTCGGCTTTGTGACCTCGGGCTTCTTGCTCGAGAAGTACGTGCCCGACCCGGCGACGCTGTCCGAAGCCGACCAGGCCCAGCGCTTGGCCGCGCTGGCCGGCAACGGCGAGATGCCCGAGGCCTACGCGCATGCCCACTACCTGTGGTTCGTCTTCGTCGGCATCGCGCTCGTCTCGGCGGTGTCGCTGGTGATCTACGGCCGCGTGGTCAAGCAGCAGGACACGGCGGCGGAGTAGTCAACGACTCATCCAGTATCCGGTCGTCGCTTCATGTGTGCGACCGCGACGATCTCGATCTCCGATTCCAGCTCCCTGAAGAAGACGACAAAGGGGAAACGGTTCAGCCGAAGCTGACGGTAGTTCCGGCCCTCACGCCATATCGGGAACGCGTTGGGCATTGCTGAGATTCGGTCGAGCGCGACATCAATCGCTTCGAGAAACTCAAAGCCGAGGCGTTCGCGTCGTGCCTCGTAGAACGCTACGGCATCACCCAACTCCGCTTCTGCGGAAGCGAGGACGCGAACGGACTTCACTTGCCCAGGCGCGTCGCGATTCGCTCGCGGACGTTGCGCCACTGGTCTCCGACTTCACCACTAGACTCCGCGTCGGCGACGCGTCGGTCCAACTCCACAAGCCACGCGTGGTCCCAGTCTGCATCCGGTGGACCTTGCAGACTCGCGAGTAGTTCGGACGCAAGCTCTGCTCGCTCGTCCTCCGGCAGGAGGAGCGCTTCGTCGAGGAGCTTCTTTGCACCCGCAGTCACGGAGCCAAAGTAGCACGAGGCAGCGGGATCACCAGGGGAGCAGAGAGTCCAGGGACCGCATCCGAAGCGGCTACGAATCATCGTGCGCGCGTTCATGGTCATCTGCGATGTGGCAACACCATGACAACCTCGGAATCTCAGGTGTTCGCGTCTTCATTGGCCTGGCTGCGTAATCAGTGTGCCGATGCAAGCGAGCCCCGTTTCGGGACTCAAGCTGTCCGGGAGCGGGGCCGATGCTCGCTCGCGGGTGACTGCTGCCGTCGCGACAACCGAGCTGGAATCCTACGAGCCGGTCTTCGTGGCTCGTCAACCGATCTTCACGCCCGAGCTGGTGGTCTGGGGGTACGAGCTGTTGTTTCGACGCAGCCGTGGAGCACCGGAGGCGAACGTCGTCGATGGGCATGCGGCGACGGCCCAGGTCATCGCGGATGGATACGCGCTCGTGCAGGAGGAACCGGTCAGCGATCGCAAGGCGCTGATCAACTTCTCCACGCGTGCGCTGCTGGATGGCACCGCCCGGGCGCTGCCTACCGACCGGGTCGTGATCGAGATCCTCGAATCGGTCGAGCCCACCAGCGAGGTCGTTGACGCTTGCTGGCGGCTCAAGGCCGCGGGGTACCTCATCGCGTTGGATGACTATGTCGGGAGCGCGGGCTCCGAGCCGCTGCTCGCTCTTGCGGATATCGTGAAGGTCGACGTCTTGGGCATGACGGCCGAGCGCATCGAGGAGGTCGTGGCACAGCTGCAACCCCACGACTGCGCGCTGCTGGCGGAGAAAGTCGAGGAGCGTGCGGCGTTCGAGCACACACGAGAGCTCGGGTTTTCGTTCTTTCAGGGGTACTTCTTCAGCAAGCCGGAAGTCGTTCCGGGTCGCAAGATCACCAGCAGCCAATCCTCGCGGCTTCGTCTGCTGCGGGAGACATCGGGCGCGCATCTGGACATTGATGCGCTGGCGCGGATCATCGCGTCCGACCCTGGGCTGAGCCATCGCTTGCTTCGCCATCTCAACTCCGCGGCATTCGGTCTGCGCGTCCCGATCCAATCGATCGGTCAAGCCGCGGCCTACCTGGGGCGAAGCACGCTTTGTCACTGGCTGCGCGTGGTCCTGCTCTCGGATCTCAGTGCGACGCCGGGATCCGAGGAGGCGACGCGAATCGCGACTCAGCGCGCGCGGTTCCTGCACGAGCTGGCCGGCCACGCGCGGACGGGGAGCGAATCGCCCGACTCGCTCTTCATGCTCGGGCTGCTGTCGCTGATCGACGTGATGCTCGGGCAGCCGATGCCCGAGGTCTGCCGCCAGCTCCCGCTCGACCGAGGGCATCGTGCTGCCCTGTGTGGCGAGCCGTCCGAGGCTGGGGTGTGGTTGAAGCTGGTGCGCGCGCTCGAGCGTGGCGAGTGGGACCCTGCCCTCGCGATGCTGGAAGAGGTCGGCGTTGCGCCCGAGGCTGCGGCTGGGCTCTACGCCGAGGCGCAGATCTGGGCGAACAACGCGGTGCCGTAGCCCATCACACCGCCCACGTGACATACTTGCCGGGTCCGATCCCGACAGGAGGCGCCGATGAGCAAGACCAACACCAAGCCTTTGTTCTCGCGCCTTCTTCGAAGCGACTGAACCTTCGCTCCGAGGGGCGTGATTGTTTCGCCAATCACGGAGTGACAAGTGCTCAATGACAATCGAGGGGATGACCCCTCGCTGGCGCTGCTCGCCTTGCGTGCAGCTCACTGTGCGGGATCGCTGGTCCCGCCGGAAGGAACTCGGCTCGTCGTGGCCGAGTCGAACGAGACCGAAGACCTGGACCTCGAGTCCGAGTCGGTCAGTCTCGTCTATTGTCTCGGATCGGATGTTCGATTCACCTCCGCGCTTTCCATCGCGCGGTCGGACGAACCGGTTCCGAGCTGGCTGAAGAGGGCGAACCCGGGCAACTGGGATCCCGTCGAGTGGGATGAGCTACTCGACGGACTTCTCGGCCCATGGACGATCGCGACGCAGCAAGGCCGCGTCGTCTCGTTGTGTCACGCGCCGCTGCGGATGACGGAGCGGTTTGCCGAGTGCGGGGTGTGGACCCACCCCGACTTTCGCGGTCGCGGCTACGCGTCGGCGGTGACGGCCGAATGGGCCACGCTTGCGGCCCAGCGCGGCCGCCGGCTGTTCTACACGACACATCCGACCAACCGTTCGTCGCAGCGGGTGGCGGAGCGTCTGGGCTTGCGGCTGTGCGGCTACCAAGTCGCGGTGTCTCGCCAATCCGACGGAACGCGCAGCGACGTGCATCCGCTCAGCCGGCTGCAGCGGCGTTAGCGACCGACGGGCGGCAGGCGATCCCGCTCGGGCCGCCTGCCGCCCGTGTTCTTCAGCAGGAACCTGCGAGCTCGCAGATGGCGGCCCAAGGTTGTTCGGGCTGCGGTCCGGCATCGGCGACGGGCTCGGTTCGCAGCTCGCCGAACGAGAAGCGATCCTCGAGGGGGGCCGACGAGCACGACCCCGACGATCGCGCAAGGATGTCCGCTTTGCTCAGCTCGCCCCAGTGATTGTAGGGGAACGAGGCGGTGGAGATCTTGCCCCAGGCCTCGAGTCCGCCTTCGTTACCCACGATGTTGCTGTCGCGAATCCACGACGCCGCGGGGACCTCGTACGGCTGAATCAGTGCGATGTCGCCGTTGTCGAGCAGGTTCGAGCGTTCGATCTGGTACTTGGTCCAGCGCTCGTCGTAGCCGACACCAAACGCGAGTCCGTTGTCGACGATGTTGCTGTGCTCGATGGTCAGATAGCCGCGAGGTTTCTTGACCTCTGGGTTGCCGCAGTACTCGTAGTCGGTCCCGAGGAAGACTCCGCGTGCGTTGTCCTCGATGATCGCGTTGCGCACTGTCACGCGGCTGCCCGCTCCGTGGACGTGGCCGATGCGCCAGCCCCAGATCCCCGTGCCGAAGTCCCGGATCAACACATCATCGAGCTCGACCGAGACCTCAGGCCGGGTGGGGGAGACCGACAGCCCGGTGCCGTTTCCGTAACCTCGCATCACGACGTGGCGCGCGGTGACGCTGCCTCCGCTGACCTTGATGCCGGTTTCGGGCTCGACCAGCTCGACGTACTCGAGCGAGACGTGATCGGTGTACGCGCCGGTTCGTAGTCCGCCCCAGCTCGCGCGCTCCTCTCCTGGCTGAAAGACGATCGGCTGGTCCTCGGTGCCGTGTGCGGTGAGGCTGCCGCGAATCAGCAGCGACGATGGGGTCGCCGCGTTCTGCCCGAAGACGTGCACGCCGGGCATGATCGTCAGCGCGCCGTCGACGATCGTCTTCTCGCGCATCAGATGGACTTCGCAGTGGTCCCAGACGGTGTCGTCCGAGATCACGAGTTCAGTCACCTCGAGAATCTCGGGCTTGCAGAGCGGCTCTGGCTCCGGCTCCGGCTCCGGCTCCGGCTCACAGACCGGGGCAAAGTCTGCGCAGCAGTCACCGTACGAAGCGCACAGCTCGTCGCACCAGCATCCTCCGTGGCCCTGGCCGCCGCAGAGCAGCTTGTCGCCCTTGATGCAGCTGCCGGGTACCTGCTGGGCGTCGGCCTTGCCGCCGGGGCCTCGTTCGCCGGCGTCGACCTCATCGGTGGCTGTCGTCTCGTGGGGATCGCAGCCAGCGCCTGCGGCGAGGGTGGCGACGAGCGTAAAGGTCAAAGAAGTCGAGGAGGCGGGTCGCATCGGCGGCGGTAGACGTCCGCGATGCTCGAGGTGTGGCCGGGGTCGGCTGGCGTCAGCTCACACTGTGCCGAGCAGTTTGTCGTGAACCAATCGGTCAGGGGAGGCTGGCGAGGCCGGCGGCAATCTGAGGGTAGACGTCGTCTTTGTCGAAGATGTCGAAGCCGTCTTCTGGGCCCCAGATGACGTGGGCCACGGTGAGAAAGTCGGCGATGCGGAGCTTGGAGCCGTTGCTCCCGTCACCCTCGCCCTGGTTGAGGTTCAGAAGACGGGTATGCGAGATGTAGTAGCTGCTCTCTTCGGTGATGTTGAGGGCAGGGTTGGAAGGGTCCGGGATGCGCACGAGAAGCGGGCGCAGGTTGTCGTCGTAGAAGGCATCGAGGTCGGCGACCGAGTAGCCGGGCTCGACTTCGTAGGCGTCGCGGAAGTCCGGCTCGCCAGGACCCACTTCGTCTTTGTCGTCGATGCGGAAGATGTTTGCCTCGCCCAGGTGGGCGACGATGGTGTCGTGGGCGTCGCGGGGAATGCCCTCGGGGGTCTGGGCGATCCGAATGTTCCAACCACCGATTGCGGCGAGGGCGATGCGGTCGGCGATATCCGGCGCTTGCGTCAGCGCGGTGGCGAGCTTGAACCATTCTCCGCCGATGGCGACGTGCAGCTTGTCGTCGGGGCAGCCCTCCAGCGCTTCGGTGGCGCGGGCTTCGTCGATGATCGTGTCGATCAGCGTTTGCTCGGTCAGCACCGGAACGTCGGAGCCGGCCTCGTCGACGATGCTCTGCAGGAACTCCGCCGAGCCATCGTTCCAACTCGTCGATCCGATCGCGATCAGGTCGATCTGATCGGCCCAGCCGAGCACGATCGCAAGGTCCTGCACACCGTTGGGGTCATCGTTGGGCACCCCGCCGTCGTCGAGGTAGATCACCCGCGGCGGTCCGTTGCAGGGATCGCCGGGCGGGATCGGAACGCCCATGTCCGGAATCGACGGGGGCCGAGGGTCCTCGGGAGAACCCGTGGTGGTGTCCCCGTCGTCGTCGTCATCATCATCGTCGCCGTCCCCGTCGGTCGCGGGGTCGCTGTGCTCCTCCGTGCTCGTCGACCCCAGCCCGGTCGTCGACAGGGCGTGATCGATCTGATCGGGCTCGCCGACGCCGGAGCATGCGGCCAGCAGGATGAGACTCGAGGACGAGATCCGACGATGCGACATTGGGGCCTCCACGGGCGACAACCCCACCCGCGCCGCCATGTCGCACTCGCGATCTCAAGCCGGAGGCGGAAGAGCTCCGCACGGCAGGCTCACGCCCGCCACGACCATGCCGAACGGGCCCATCAGCTCGGACGGCTCGCGCGAAGCGACCACATTCCCCATGGGCCCGAATACGAAAAGATCAGACGCGACCGAGCCCGTCCCGTTCTCGAAGTCGCCCGTGTACATGTTGCCTTGGGCGTCGATCGTGAGCGGTACCGGCCACAGCAGGCCAGTGTTCGAGGTCGTATCGATCACCATCGAAGGCGAGCTCGGAACGACGCGGGCAATCCCCACGCCGTCGCTCAGCGCCACGAGCAGGTTGCCATCGTCGGCGTACTGCAGACCTTCGGCGTTGCCGGGGACGGTGAACGAGTCGAGCACCGCCAGGTCCGTGCTCGCGACCTTGTAGATCGTGCTCGCCCCCGGAGTCTGACTGGCGATGAACAGGTCGCCTTCCGGATCGCAGGTCACTCCGGTGAGGTTGCCGGTCGGCAGCGTGAACGTCGTGACGTGGTTGTAGTCCGCGTCGTACTTGTGGATCTCGTCGGTCCCGCCCGTCGACGTCGTCGTGTACAGATTGCTGAAGATGTCGAAGATGACGTTCTCGGTGCGTTGCGCCTGAATCTTCGGGTGGCACTCACCGACCTCGTTTGGCCCGGTGAACACGCAGAACTGATCGAAGGCTGCGACGACGAGGTAGCCGTTTTCGTCGAAGACCATGCCGGATGGGCCTTCGGTGACGTCGAAGCTCGGGTGCGACCACGAGCTCACCGGCTGCAGGGCGGCGTCGTACTCGAACACCATCCGGTCGTTGAAGCCCACCACGAACACGTGGCCCGGCTCGAACGGTGGAGGCTCGGGCTCGCCGGTCGTGCTGTCGCCGCCGTCATCGGGAAAGCCGCCCGAGTCGTCGTCGTCGTCGCCGGTGTCCGAGGTGGTACCGACCGCGTCGTCGTCGTCGTCGTCGTCGTCGTCGTCGTCGCCATCACCGTCGGTGTTGGATTGGCCGCCCGAGGTCTGTTCGCCGAGAGAGCCACCGACGCCCCCCGAGAGCCCAGTGTCACCTTCCTCGGTCGTCGAGCAGGCGAGCGCAACCGCGCTGAGGGCGATGATGGAGCCGAGTCTCGACGTCACGAGACTGATGATGCCTCAGATTCAGAACGATTCGCGCGCGTGGACCACGGTGTAACGCCCGGTACCTTCGTCTACTGGCCCAACACGCTGCCGCGTTCGCTCGGTGGCGAGGTCCTGCGCGATGAACAAGTACAGCCGCTGGTAGTTGAAGCCAGTGTCGGGGTCGGTGCCCTCGTCGTTGATCTGCCCGACCTGGTCGAGATGATCGGCAGGGTAACAGCCCATGAACTCGCCGAAGATCGAGCTCTCGACCGTGGAGACGCCGTCGTTGGGTGTGGCATCGAGGCCATGGGCGACGAAGGCGGCGCCGCCGACGAGCAAGGCGTCCATCTTGTCGCGCTCGTCGTCATGTCGGTACATCCGCAGCTCGGTGCAGCGGTCGCCGTCGCATTCCCGCGTGTCCTCGAACTCGGACGGTGCATCGGCCTCCACCTCGACCGTGCAGGCTTCCTCGTCGCTGCTGATGGGGTTGGGCAAGCCGGCGACGTGGGAAAAGCCGGCCCACGACTGGTAGTAGACCTTCGGGTTCTTCGGGTACACGTGGTCGACGTCGTCGTCGTGCAGTCCCTCGAAGCGCGCTTCGGTCATCGACTCGAGCGCTGCGACGAGGTGGCTGTCGTCGGCAACTTCGGAGAACGTCTTGCCCCACAGCGTGGCGACGAAGTCGATCGCTTCGCTGCGATCGGCATCGGGCAGGATTCCCGTCGCGCCGTCGGCGATGCCCGAGCCGTGGTTGGGCGAGGAGATGGTGACCACCGAGGCAACGACGTCCTCACACGGAACGTCCAGCTCGCCGTCGTCGTCACTGTCCGCGCATGCCATCTCGGCGGTCGGGCTGACGAGGTGCCGGCAGTCCAAGCCGCCCATCGAAAAGCAGAGCAGATTGACCTTCTCCGCTCCGGACGCCTCGAGGAGGTCGGCGACGTTGTCGGCGAGGAACGTGGCGCGGACCTCCGGCGTGTCGAACGGAGGGACGCTGCCGAGTGCGACGTGACCACCGCCGTGCCCGTGGTCGCGCAGCAGCTGGTCGACGTCGTTGAAGCGCCAGAAGTTCGTGGTGCTGGTGTTGAAGCCGTGCGCGAGCAGGATCGGAAAGCGCGTCGTCGCGGCGCTCGGCGCTGGCCAGAGCGCCTCGAGCGGCTCGGCACACAGACTCGGGAAGATCTTGCACCACACCGAGTCGCTCTTGCCGTCGTTGACGCCGGCACAACCGGCGGCGTCGTACGCTTCGTTGAGATCCGCGGCGGCCTGCTGGGCTTCCTCACCACAAGCATCGAGTGACGCGATCGGTTCGTGGCCGCACTCGGCCAACACATCCTGCGCGCCGGCACAGTCCGCGTTGGCGTCCGTCGTTCCGTTGGCCGAACACGCGGAGAACGCCAGTCCGCTACCGAAGACGAATGTAAGACTCTTCCTCACCACAGCCCGTCATTTGTAGTGTAATTTCGGGGTGTGCGAGTGGCGCACGTGCTGAATTTTTAGAGAATGCCGTTCTGATAGCTCAGGCTAGACCGCACACGCCCTGGCGGATGGCGGCGAGGGGCGCGTCGTCGTGCAGCGTGACGGAGCGGTCCGGATTTCGAACCACGCCCAGGTCGAGCCACAGCTGCTCGAGGTCCACGTCCCCGGGCGCCTCGGCCATCGAGGCGTAGAGCCGGCTGACCACGTCGGTCCCGGTGCCCTTGTCCGAGGACTCGACCACGCGATCGGTGGACCACATCTGCCGCGCGTTGCCGCCGATGGAGGCGATGTACAGCAGCGCGTCGCGTAGAGACTTGCCGTTGTCGGTGGTCTTGCGCAGCTCGAGGTCGACCATCATCCAAAACAACGCGCCGCCCCAGTAGGTGCGGCCCCACGTGTGTGTCTTGTCGAGCCCGCGGTCGCCGGCTTTCGGTCGGCCGTAGTGCATCGACCTCGACAGCTTGCGCCAGACATCGTTCTCCTCGAGGTCGCCGGCTCGAACCCGCACGATCTTCTCGAGGTACGTCGACAGCCCTTCCTGCATCCACCGATGCCGATCGGTCAGATCTGGAAAGGTGGCGTGCAGCATCTCGTGGACCATCACCCAATCCTTGTCGAGCGAGCTTTGCTTGGTACGACGACCGCAGTGGATCGTGATCCATCGTCCGCTCTTGTGATGGCCGTAGCCGATGCTGCCGCGTCCGCTCGTCTTGAGGGTGATCTCGAGCCCCGGAACCGGCAGGGTGCCGCCGTAGTAGTCCGCGATCATCTGCGCCGACTTGCGGACCCACCCGAGGTAGGCCTTGGTGGAGAGCGACGGCTTGGTGCCTTCGATGACGACGCGAAGTTTCGCACCGCCGACTCGGACGACGTGTGCATCGCTGGCATCATCGTCCTCCACGCGCGGCTCGGGGACTCGGCTGTCCGAGCGCTCCCCGCCGAACGAGCAAGCGCTCGCGGCAGTGGCGCCGAGAAGGCCGAGGGTGAAGCGGCGTCGCTGCACGTACAGACCATCGCCTCTCAACGGGTTGTCGTTACGCATTTCACGTCACGTGGGCCGTGGTGCATGGGTTCCAGCCATCGGACCCGGCCATTGTCCCCTGGGTAGAGGAAGTAGGCGAGTCCGAGCTCGGGGTGCTCCAAGGCGGCAACGACCATCTCGAACGCGCGGAACGGTGTGTGGCCGCTTGCGGTACCCGCGGCCGCGAGCCGGTGGCTCTCCCAGCCCGGGGTGCTGTGGATTTGGGGCGGTCCGTCGAGGCGCCCTCGCGGTACCCGACGGGGTCGAATACGACCCGCGAGCACGGCGCGGATGCGAACCGCGGCGGGCGGTGGGCGACCGACCGCTTCGATCGTCGTGCGGACCTCGTCCTCGAGCGAAAAGGGACCCGGTTGACCCGAGTGGGCCCAGCGCTCCAGTTGATCGGCCAGCGCGAAGCAAACCTGGCGCGGATTGGTCGCACACCCGTGGGCGCGAATCGCCGAGAGGATCGTCGCTCCCTCGAGCTCGGGCAGCCGCCAGCACTCCGGACACTGGCCGAGGACTTCGAGCGCCTCGTCGCCGGCGACTCGATCCGCGAGCAGGAGTGCGCAGCCCGGGTATCTGGTATCCCGCCACCGCGCCCGCAGGAGCCCGATGTCTTCGGAGACAGCTGCGTGAGCGCAAGCAAGGTAGACGTCGGCGGTACTCCACGGGCTTTCGTTCCAGTGCATGTCGGACAGCAAGGCCCGCATCCGGTCGGCATCCCTCGCGAGCAGGTGCGCCAGTACGAGCTCTTCCGGCCAGCTGGAGTAGCGTTTGGCGGGCGCGGCCAGCGTCGCAAGGCGGCTGGCCGTCGTCGCCTCGCCGCGATCGATCTGGACCTCGACCAGCGCATCCAAGGTCTCCGCGTCGCGGCAGCGCGTCGCGACTTCCATCACCGGATCGATGAGACCTGCTTCGAGCAAATACCCTACGTCTGGACGCTCGCACGGAAGCGCTTGTTCGATCAGCACCAGCTGGTCCAAGGTTTCCTTTCGGCCGAGCCGGTTGAGCTCCAGGTTGCGTTCCCGGAGAACGCGCAACGTATCCACGCGGTGCGCGGGAGAGATCAGCGCGGGCAGCTCGAGGACGCTGTCTTCGCCGTCACCGCCCCACCAACGGGGCTCCGGTTGGGCAAAGAAGCCCACCAGGTGCACCGCGACCAACACGAAGAGGGCGGCCAGGGCCGCGCAGCCAAATCGTGCGCCGATGTCACTGGGCGCGATCTTCGGCCTACCGACGAATCGCCCGACGATCGCATCGGCCTCGGTCTCGTCCCGGGATGGTGCCGGCGTCAGCGCCCACGCTTCGCCTGGACTGCGGTAGTCCGAAGCGGCCGGGGCACAGCGTGCAATCCCGGTCAGCGCGACGCGATCGCCAGCCCGCAGGATTCGCACAGTGGTCCCGCGTCCGGGGTAGCCCCAACGCGCGGCCCGCTCGAGCGCTTCGACCGGCAGCTCGGGCGGCGAGAGCAGCCACATCGCTTCGATCGCACCGCGGCGGATCGTGAGCGGCCCGTCGAGCGTGACGACGCCTTCCTCGGTCACGAGGCTCAAGCGGTCCGTCGTTTCGGCAAAGCACGGGTGTACAACCCGACGAAACAAGCCCGCTTCGACCCCGACCGCAGACCGGGGCTCCGCGCCGCTGATCTCCAGGGTTCCGATCAGCGAAACCTCGCTCCCGTCCTCGAGCTCGCCGAGGCGAGTGCCGTGTGGGGATCGCCGGCGCGGCACCAGTCGCCGGACGGACAACGGTCCGAGCCATGCCACCAGCGCGCACATCCCCACCAGCCCCAAGAACACCGAGTGTCCCGAGGAAATCAGGAAGAGTCGAAGCACGACCGTGGGAGCACTGACACCCGGCGGTCGCCCGAGGTTCCGCGCTCACTGCCCGATGAGCTCGACCGCCTGCAGCTGCGGCGAGCCGCGCTCGGCGTCGATCTCGACCTGGTACTGGGCGTAGC
>JGI12316J15309_10000668_pt1 | contig 28891 bp, 33 predicted proteins | sample MarCyaLeptolynsp_FD_15309 | JGI IMG/M metagenome (IMG submission 15309) | reverse complement strand
CCTTATGGCCTCTGAGTCCAGCCTTGGGAGAGCAACATACTCATCAGAGCGTCGCCCAATGTAGATAACCGTTGTATCGCCAACGAGTTGGACGCGATCCGCCACCTGAACTGTGACAAATTCAGACTGCAACGACGCGATAACTCGCTTAAAATCCTTTGCTGCGACAAAAATTTTGCCGTGACCTTGAGTTTCTGCATCCTCAATCAAAACATCGATGCGGCAACTCAAATCAAAAGCGGAGAAATTGGCATAGCCATCAACAACGTCAACGACGAGATTGTTCAGGCATGGGTGAGCAGACTTGTTCGCGATCGCGACCGGCGCAACCAGCGCCACAGCCCTGTCCAGATCTTCTCTCGAACAGGTGAACGCGATCTCCGGCTCAACGAATAGCCTGGCAAGGATTTCGTTGCTGCAGGTATTCAGGGCGCTGGGAATGCGAGCGCTAAAGCGCTCCAGTCCCAGTTCCAATATGAGTTCATCAAACTGGGTGCAATTCTCTGAAACCTTGCCAGCGATCTCATCGTCCGAACCAAACTCAGCAGCGAAAGGCACGTCGTCGGTTAACGGAGTTAATTGCAAATAGCCAAAGGCAGCATCTTTCCCTTTGTCGAGCTTGCCACAGTACTTTTTGGGTACCTGTAGGCCGTCTTTGAATATCCCAGCAAGGGTGTGATAGATTTCAGCGATGCCGCGAAACTGACTCAGAAGCTCGGCGGCACCCACGTCTCCAATGCCAGGGACTCCAGGGATATTGTCAGCACTGTCCCCAGCGATCGCTTTAAAGTCAGGCAGTTGATCGGGATCGACTCCGAACTTGTCACGAACATCAGCCTCTCGAATCTCGTCAATCCGCTGCCCCTTGGCCATGTACAAGACACTCACTCCATCGTCATCAGAAACTAGCTGCCACAGGTCGCGATCGCCACTCAAAACCTTGACGCGACAGCCAGCCGCAACCGCCTTAGCACTCAGGGTGGCGAGAATATCATCGGCCTCATACTCAGGAACGCGGAACGTGTTGATATGCAGCGATCGCAATATCTGAATCAAATTCTCCAGGTCGGGACTGAAGTCCTCTGGAGTCGCCTTGCGGCCCGCTTTGTATTCGGGGTAAATCTCATGACGGAAGGTCGGACTTCCTGTGTCAAAAGCGATCGCGATCGCGTCAGGTCTCTCATTCTCCAGAATCGGACACAATCGATCGATGAAACCGTGGCAGACACTGATAGGGACACCTTTAGAGGAACGCAGGCCCCCTTCTGAGCCGCTGGTCAGAGCATGATAGGCGCGGCGGGCCAGGGAATGACCGTCGATCAGGAGTACATAGGGTTTGCTGGGTGGCGGCGTAGCCTCCTCTTTTGGTGCGATCGCAGCCTCTGTTTCTGGCCGCTCTAGGGTCGCTGTTGGCATGAGTGATTCCTCGCTACGATGTGAGTCAAAGGAGTGGATTCGATCTGGAGTTGGAGCCTGCAATGCTGGCGCTCCAGGAATTCGCAAAATGTTTGCAGGCATTGGGGGTGGTAGATGAAAGGGCGATCGTCCCACCACGCGATCGATGCGCCGCGATAGCCAATTGGGCGGGTGCAGTAGCAGCAAATCATCATCATGCCCCCCCTCCAACCATGTTTTTGAACCATGACCTGGCAGGGTCAAAGAGCATCTTGACGGTGCCAGTTTGACCGGAACGGTTTTTCAGAATCAAGATTTCAACCACATCGCGATCGGGACTGTCAGGGTTGTAATACCCATCCCGATACAGCCCCTGAACGCGGTTCGCGTGTTGCTCGATCGCCCCACACTCGCGCAGATCGTGAATTGTTGGGCGCTTATTATTGCGGTCTTTGACAGATCGATTGATCTGCGACAGGAGAACGACACTCAGACTGAATTCGGTTGCCAGACGCTTGAAGTCGCGGACAATGCAGTCCAGCTCGCGCACCCTGTCCGATGCAGTGCTGGAGGTTCCCATCAACTGCAGGTAGTCAACCACCACCAGCGCTGGCTTTTGATTGTGCAGGCGACGAACCTGGGCACGGATGCGCTCGACGCTGAGCAAGGGAGATTGATCGATGTAGATTGGCAGCTGGCTTAAGTGTTCGATTGCCCTCAAGAGCGAACCACAATCGTTCTCGTCCAGCTGAGCATCGCGAATCAGTTGGGCGTTCACCCCCGATACTCTGGCCTGGGCGCGCTCCACCACCTGCTCTGCGCTCATCTCCAGCGAGAAAACGAGGACGGCGCGATTGTGTCGCTTTGCGATCTCGTAGGCAATTGTAGCTGCATAGTGGGATTTGCACATACCCGTATCCCCTGCCACGATAGTCAGCTCGCCAGGGAAAAATCCCCCAGTCAGCCCGTCGTAATCGATCATGCCTGTAGACAAGCCAGGAGATTGGCCGGTACTGATGCGCTCAAAAATCCTGATGCAGATATCGCTGATGTGCTCAGCTCCCCCAGGGCTATCCTGGTCGCGGACTGCATAAATCAGCTGCTCAGCGCGATCGAGCTTGTCCTGGGTTTCCCCTGGAGAGTACACCAACTCCGCGATCGCGCTTGCAGCCTGCAGCAATTGTCTCTCCCTGGCCTTGCCGATCACCAAGCTCGCATAGAGGTCTACATTGACGCTCGAAACAAGCCTCTCAGCTAACTGTCGCAAGGTCTTTCTGCCACCGACATCTTTCTCGATGCCTCGTTCGCGCAGCGCCACCAGCACCGAGGTCAGATCGGTCGGCTTGCGGTCTTTGTACAGCGCGATCGCGACCTCGTAAATACTGCGCAACGACTGGAAATAGAAGTGCTCTGGCCGGAGGATATCGGCAACGCGGGCGATCGCGCCCGCATCCAACAACAGGCTGGCAATAATCGCTTCCTCTGCCTCCAGGTTTTGCGGCGGAATCCGCTCCAACAAACCCTCCATGCTCCTGTGCTCAAGGGGGATAAGCTGTCCCATCAGGCAACCTCCAGCTTCTTAGCCTGGTTTTGCTGGTACCATTCCTCCAGCTCGCGCCGACAATCTGCAGCCGCGATCTCGCCAATATCGCGATATTCCTGTCGCTGCGTTGTTTTCTGCTGATCCTGCTGGAATGCCTCGAACGCGATCGCAACCTGGTCGTATCGCCCGGTGTCGACGCGAGCTTTCACAGCCCACGCCTTCACCGCCGTCAGATCTGGGGGGGTTTGCTGGTAGTGGTTGCTGTGACGGGGCAAATAGGTCTGCAGCCACTGGGCAAATTTGGGGTCAATCTCGTACCACTGTCTGCCAATCAACCAGGGAGGCAGTGGTTCAAACTGTTGTTCAAATCGCTGTGTGTCGGGCTTGATGGGGGTTCGTTGGGTCGCGATTGTGCCCCAAGATCGTTTTTGCGAATCATTCTCACGCGGCGGAAAATTTGAATCTGGTTGTGGTTCTGTCGGTTCTGGTTGAGAGGATGGATTCTTGGTTTGAACTGGCAAGGGAAAAGATTCAACCGAATCGGGTTCCTGGTTCTCATCCAGATTTGAATTTTGTTTTCCCTCGCACGCGCATTCCGGATCTGAAAGAGTATGTAAAAGATCTGTATTAGTCTGTATAAGATCTGAGGGGTTCTGAAAGACTTGCTGGGAGAGGGTTTCAGAGACCGGATTGTCGGGTTTTCCCGACAGGGTGTCGGGTTTTCCCGACAGGGTGTCGGGTTTTCCCGACAGGGTGTCGGGTTTTCCCGACAGGGTGTCGGGAGTTTTTGTCTTTCGCTGTTTTGGGCGATCTTCCTGGAATTTAGTGCTTGAAGCACCTGAAAGGTTTCGCCCTTCCCATCCTGAAATCCTGAAGTCCCAGAGGCCCAATTGTTGCAACTTCGCCTGAGACTGGTTGACGGTTTGACGGCTCACTCCCAAATCAAGCGCGATCTGAGCCTGTGTGGGCAACGTAACGAACCTATCGCCCCATCTGTCCAGACTAAAAAGGTACCAGAATAGTCGGCGATCAGTGACGGTCAGTTCCTTGTTTTGCAGAAGGCTGCAAAGTTCTTCGCTGACCTGGTAGTGAGATTGACTCGATCTAGATCTAGCCATTATAAAATCCTGAACTCTACGTTTTGAATGCTTGCCGAAAACCCTAAGACTCAGCTTTGATTCTTAGGCTCATACCAGTCTTTCTTTCCTCGCTGAGATCGCCCTGTTTAATGAGTTTTCGTCTGGCGCGGTAATAGGATTCTCTGGTTAGTTCAAACTCTTCGCAAAACTGTGTGATGCTGCTAATTACAAGTGGCGATCCATCTTGCTGGGATGCCAGCGCCAGATGGTAAAGATACCCTGATGTGGTGTAGTATTTCTTTCTCCAGTTCTCTTTGATGTTCTCTATTGTTAGTTTCATGAGGTGAGTCCTCGCTGTGTAGGTCTACGTCACGTTGTGTTTTTTGCTGGGCGCGATCGCGCCCAATCCCTAAAATGGATGTTCTGGTACCTGACGCTTCCAGATCTTGGCTTCTGGATGTTCAGGGTTAAGATCGTTGATTGCTTCACGCAGGTGTTCAATTTTTTGGATGTAGTGCCAGTAATGGACATCCGACTTGAAAATACTGGGTCTATTCCACCAGGTCGCAATGCCTTCTTTCTCCGCTTCTGCGATTTTGTCGAGCGACGATTCGACAATTGAACTTGCACCCCGCAATCGGGCATTGATCTCATCGTCGAGATCGCCGACAATCGCGGACTCAATTACCATCTGGATTGCCCGCATCCAGACCTCAACATCTTTCAAGATGCGCTTCCGGGCTGCGATCGCGCTTATTTCTCCTCCTCTAGCTTCACGCAGGGCGATCAAGATTTTTTCTCCAGGATCGTCGCTGAGAGTGACAACACTTTTTGACTTGTCGGAGTCGCGCACTTCGGCCAAGATCGACTCCCAGTAACTCGGGGCAATTCCGAGTTGGGTTAATGCGCGATCGCGGGCATTTTTACCGCTGTCCTCCGCTGCCAACCATTTATCGTCAACAGGAATGGCCTCAAGGGCAGTTAAGGCATGACCCACTCCAGGCCAGAGGGATTTCTGGCAGTTGTCCCAGATATTGGTCAGCGATCCATGTGCGGTTTTGATGGCGGGTGCGATCGCACTTGGACACAGGCCAGCCGCGATCGCGATGCCAACCAAGCAATCGTTTTCGTTGACTATCTCCGAGATCGCTTCGATCAACTCTTTGGTGAGTGACCGGAAGCATCTCTCTTCGGCAATCTCTGGTATGAACTCTCTGGTATTGTCAAGGTGGCACTCGATTGCCTCAATAAGGGTTGCGATTGCTTCAGGGATTTCAGGCTGCCCTAGTTCGAGTTCTGCTGCTCTGGTGCGGAGCTGGTAAGACAGAGACGGGGGACTATAGGGGCCTGCAATCAGATCGACAAGATGTTTGACGATCAGGTCGCAATTGTCTCTGAGGCTCTCAATGTCAGTTTGTTCGGATAGGGTGGAAATTGATTGCTTGGACGAGGAAATCGCACCTTCAATTGACTGGAAGAATTTCACGGCCCTGGTCACCTCTGCCCTCGCGTCCTCAGAAGATTCACCGGCTGCCCTATTTGCCACCTCGCAGATAATGCCAGACAGCGATCGCGGCTGAACATTTGACGGATGAGATCTGAGTTTCTCAATCAGGCCAGCAAGACAGAAAGAAAGCGAGTTACAGAGAGCACCAAAATTCTCGATCTTGTTTACCGTTGGCAGCATTTCTTTTGCTTCTGCGATCGCTCTCTCAATGCCCTGAATCGTCAGCATTAATTTGGTGACCCTCGATCTGGAGTAATGAGGGTCATCGCGATCGCCATAAACCTCGTTTGTTTTTTTGAGGATGAGATCGGACAGCTTGCCGAACGGCCAGTTCACCCCATCGTCCGCGTAGGCTTTCGCGATCGCATCAAATTCCTGACTGGCTGAGACTTCAAGTACTACGTTGCCTGGAAGTTCTAATCCAACTTCTGCAGCGATTTCCCTAAGACGGCTGTCTCTTACGATCTCCTGCCTGATAGCTTGCAAAACTTCCTTGGTCAGGAAATCCACGTCATCAGTGCCCAGGGCATCGGGGAGACGCTCTGTCCTAAGCCGCTCAAAGGCTAGGGAGACCTCTTTGATTAGTCCAGTCAGGGTTTGCAGGCTGGGTTCATCGCTCAGATTTTGACGTTTTGCGAATACTGCGATCGCATCCATTATCGGCGGATTCTTCCCAGTGTGAATCCCACCAGCGCGGGATGCCATTGTTCTTATCTTGCCGTTGTCCTGGAGCGTGGCACCAATCTTTGAGAGGATTTGCTCAGTCAGGCGATCGCACTCGTCTGTGTTTTCTGGTTTGTCTGCTTCGACCATGAGTTCGATTAAGCGATCGCACTCACAGATGCAAGTAGCAAGCTTTATCAGGTTGTGCCCGCTGGCCATCCTACTCAGGAAAGAATTATCTAAGTGCTTGATTAGCGCGTTCAGGATGGAGGCGCGATCGTTGTCCATTTTTTTTCTCCAGGTTGTTTAAAAGGGACTGCCGCAAAACGGGCAATGACGGGACAGGTGCTTTTCTCGCTTCAGCCGGATCTCGTGGATCCGTGCCTCAGTCAGGGACGGATGCGGCCACCGGCGAGCCAGTCGCAGCGGGATGCCGTTCTCAACGCAGTAGCGGGTGATTCTGGCTCCCCGTCCTTGTCGGTGCAGGCAAAGGCGATGGTAAACGTTGCTAGTACTGCCGCAGTAGTGTCGCGCTCCCCCACGGGGATGGGAGCTGCCGATGCGCTCGCCGAAGCAGATTAGATATGTGTAGCCGCTACGTTGGGCCGCTCTTTCGTTTTTGATTAAGGGATCGAGTAGGTTGCTTAACTCCCTGATGACTTTGGGTTGCGATCGTTGCTTAATTTCAGTTGCCGCGTTCATGGTCTTCTACTCGTTCGCTACTGAATGGGGTGGATCGAAAACGACTCCATAATTGCCTGTTGGCTGCAGTCGACGCAGCGCCCAGGCTTGGGCCTCGGCTTTCGTCTCGGTTGGGAGCCGCTGTAGGATTTGCGGCCTGATGCTAGAGAATTGGGCTACGCACCAGGGGTGATGCGGATTGAATTGGGTTTCGGTTTGCATGGTTTCGGTTGGTTGAGTTGATGGGGTGCGATCAATAACCCGGATTGACCTGACCAATATCTGCCCAGGCCAATACTGTGCCCTCTCCGTCGAAGCTGCACTTCCAGCAGTCGCCCCAACTAGCAGTGGCGCTCCAGTGGGTCATAAGCCAGGTCTTCGATAGGCCCAGATCGTTCTGGGACTGAACCCAACAAAGGTACGGGCCGTAGAACTCTGGGATGCGATCGGGGTAGGGATTTAAAGGAACGACTAGTAAGGGAATGATTTCCAGTCTGGGTTGCTGGGCAGACTCAGCAGGGGCATCTATCCGGGTCAGTTTTCTCTCGTCTTTCATAGCGTTTTAGGGGAAAGGTGGGGTGTACAGGGTTGCAGCTGCGAGTTTGTCTATCGGCTCATCAACCGGGGCAGCGATTCTCCCCGCGTCGATCTCGCGCCTGAGAAACTCCCGCTGCTTCTCCTCATAGCCTGCGAGCCAGTCAGGGTTGTAGGAGCCGTCCGGGTTTGTCCAGTCGGTCTCGTCTGCTTGTTTCATGCCTTTGTCCCGGAGGTCGAAGGTGAGATAATGGCTGGAATTCACACAGGAGGTGGTGAACACGTAGAGGGTTGGACGACCTCTGCCGGGGCCTTCTTTGTGGACGTGCCAGATATTGACGCCGTTGTGGGTTAGAAAGAGTTGGGGGTTCATGGTTCTGTGGTGGCTGAGCGGATTGTTTGCGCGATCGCGGCTGTCGAAGGCGAAATGCTGACACGAATAGGGACGCCCGGACGCCTGCCCTGATAGATTGCCTCCCTGCCCGATGCCTTAACCTGGCGACAGGTGCGGAACAAAATGTCGCGTCTGCGCGTGTTGGCGGGGAAGCTCTCAGCAACGCGGACATCAGGAGAGCAGCGTTGCTGTAGTCGCACATGGCCGAGTTGCAGCCATGTATTGTCAGGTCGTTGGAGGGAGATGAGTAAATTCATGGTGCCGCAGATCGGATTCGAGAGGGGTGGTATCGGGTTCCATGCTTTCTCCGGGGGGGGTTAAAGCGGCACCCATTCGCCGTTGGCGATGCGCTCCAGGCTGCCCCAGCGTTTGCCGGGGGGCTCGCCTGCATTCGACAGGTCAAAATCGAAACCGTAGTGGTATTGCTGAGTGCGGAAATCGAATTGTCGCCAGAGGTAGACAGCGTTGCCGCTGGTGAGGGCTAGTTGTCCTGCGGACTGGTAGGCTTCGGTTTGGGTCATGGTTCAGGCGGCGTTGGCTAGGGCATTGTCTGCGATCGCTTTCAGGTCGGGGTGAGCGGCGAGATGGGTTGCTAGGGCTTCGGCGACGATGATGCCGTTGGCGGTTTGTCTTTTGGCCGCGATCGCGCAGATGACAGCGTGGTCTTCTGCGCTTACACGCAGGGTCTTACCCGCGCCTACGATGACGGTGATGGCGCGCTTGTAATTGGTATTCATGGTGGTGTGCAGGTTGGTGTTATGAGAGACATGATAGTACTCGCCAATAGTATTTGTCAATTGTTTGACAAATACTATTGGCAAATGTTGGTGCTAAATTGTAGGGGTGCAACAGGGGGTGATAATGAATAGCCAGGAACTAGAGCAGTACAGAGAGCGACTTGCCGAATTAATTAAGCCAGAATATGAGGCAGCGAAGTCCTACGATAAACTCGCCACAAAAATCTCTAGAAAAATTGGAGAGGACAGCCCTGCCAGTCAAACTCTCAGCAACTGGGGCAACAAAAAGATTACTAGGGGTTTGAGCGATTCGTCGCTTGAAAAGCTTGGCCTCTATTTTGAGTTTTCGACAGACAGAGCTGAGGCAAGGGAGTTGCTTCGCGCCCACCTGGAAGGCAGAGATCCAGCCGCAAAATCATTGTCTTTGCAATCTTTGCAAGAGCAATTCGAGGCGCTCGCGAAAAGAGTCGCAGTCCTCGAAGCCGCGATCGCAGCAGACACCAAACCTGCGATCGCAGATCTCATTGAGCAGTGGTTAAGCGAGACTCCAGAGCAGGCAAAGCAAGCTCAATTAGATGTTTGTCAGTTATCGCAGTCAGATCTTGAGGAAATTCAATTGGGTCGAAGCATCACAATTCAGGAACTGCTGGCATTACAAGATATACTGCAGCAGGATATTTCTGCCCTGGTGATGTTTGAGCCTGAAAAACAGAAGAATCAGGATGCAAAACTTGCGATCGCGCAACGACGAACCCAAACTACTGTACGATCTCAACGCCCAATGAAAACCGGGTGAGGCGACCAGCAATATAACCCAGGAAAATTTTCCTTGCCCTGAATTGGTGACGTACTCGCTGCCACAATCCATGCTCGTCTAACTGCCAACTGTATGCCCAATAGACGGGATCGATGAGTTGCCCCTCTTGTTTTAGATCTTGCTGCAACTGACTTAGCTCTTTGGGTGTCCAGAGTTCATTGATGTTTGTCCCGATCATGTCGCAGTAGCTTTTGCCGCTAGTGATCTGGATTGCCAAAGATGCCCAGATCAATCTACCCGATTCCTGATCGACACCCCCGCAAGACTCCGGGCCGTCAAAAAGTCGTAGTATCTCAATATTTGTTTTGCCTATTGCCTGTCTGCTCATGATGCGCTCCCTGCTTTTAATGTAAAACTGTACTGAACGGGAAGGTAGGCGTTGTTTTCTGCCGTGGTATTGTGCTATTTCTATGGCGCAGTTGCTGGCCAAGCCTATGGACTGAGCAACGAGTGCGATCGCATCTATCTTTTGCCAGATTGCTCTAGCTTGAGCTAAGCCGGGAGCCTGTATTACAAGCGTTATCTGTTTATCCCCTGACAACTCGCGATAGACCTTGCTCCCAGGAGGTAGTTCGCACTTTTTCGCGAATCGCTCCAATAGCTGACAGGTTAGCTGTAATCTGTCGATCTTTTCGTCTAGTTGCTCCACTTTAGCTTTTGCCCCCCATCTGCCGTAAGTGGTACGTGCGTCCTCCAGGCAGGCTAAAGCCTGGTAAATGTCTGACAGGATGTAATAGTCGCCCAACCGCTCCAGCGCTAGAGCTTCCTCCTGGATGTAGCCGTTTTCTCTGGCTCCGTGGATGGCGAGCTCGTAATGGGCAATGGCACCTTGACCCAGCACTCGCGCCCGCTCAGCTTCCACCAGCTGGAATTTATGCTCGAAGTTTTCCGGGCAATGGTTCGCCCATGTGCGCATTTTCTCTTGGTTTGCCTCAACTTTTGCCAGGAGTGGGGGGCGATCGGATTCGGACGCTTGGGGGTAGTGGGCGATAAAAGACAGGGATTGGTAGTAGTTGTGGATAGCAACAATGGGCAATCCTGCCGCACTTGGTACGTATTGTTCTGCATGGTCTGACGCCGCGATCGCCTCAGTATATGCATCGTCAAGATGGTAGGATATCATGCTTTTGCTGGTATAGATATAAGCCAACCCTGGGCCGTGCTGGGATGCTAACAACCGCGAGATTATGTCAGCCTCATTAGTCCTGACCCCCAAAAGGCAATCGATCGTCCATTGCCCAACTTCCATATATAACTTGTGATACTCCAGGTTGAGATTCTCCACTAGCTGTGCTTGGTCTTGATGGGATACCTTGCAGGCGTCTAGTTTTTGGCCAAGTATTAGAGTGTTGGCACAATGATTTATTGCGGCGAATCCAGCGTATTCAATGTCCCCGGTTGAAAGCCCTGTATTGATGCATTCAAGCAGCGGATCCTGGGAGTTTTTTAAATGCTCCCACCAAGGGCGAATATGACCATTAAAAATGTCCGTAGCTTTTGCAGTATTCTCGTTAGTTTTGAGTTTGTTTAATAGCTCTAGGGCTAATCGCCCTATTGCATACCCGGTCTCAATGTTTCCCAGGGGGCCGCAACACAAAAGGCCATAGAGACTGTAACTATAAGATGATAGTGGCGAGATGCCGTAGACACTGCAGGTGTCAACCATCGTAAAAATAACACGCAAAAATAGCGATGGATTGACAACGTAAGTTGAGGTGCAGGCTGCCCGAAGGACACGAAGTATAGCCATACATCTAGGGTCTGTCGCGTCTGGCAAATTGGCCAGATCAGCGATCGATAGATTGGGCGGCTCCTGTAGCAACACAAGACCAGTATTTTCTAATGCTAATAATGCGGTATCGATCGCACTCTCCATTTGATTTTCGGCGGTGAATGACTGGATGATTAATTCGTAGGCTTTAGACTTTTCTGTTATTGCGCTTGCTGTGTTTAGTACGTTATGAGCAAAGGTACGCGATCGCGAAAAATCGCTTACAGCGTAGGCGACCTCACTGCCTATGAGATATAGCTCTACTACCAAATCATGATTAATTTCTAAAGTGTCGTCAGTTGAGAGTCGTAGGGCAATATCCAAATAATGTTGAGCCGTATCAAAGGCTGCTGCCTGCTTTGCATGTGTCGCTGCTGTAAGATTTAGCTGGACAATCGACTTTAATTTTGGCCGGTCTGTCGCCGGAATTCCAAGGTTGAGTTGATTCACGGTGACGAAAAGAAAATCTGTTGCCATATTGCGATAGAGCAATGTCTCGCCGATCTGTAGATGTCTGGCAGCTCTTAAGGATGCAGGGATTTCATCGTAAATGCAATCTCGAATTACATCATGCCAGAACTCATAGGATTGATTTACAGGATAAATTATTCCTTCTGCGATCGCGGGTTGCAACTGGCCATCAATCTCAGAGCATGAAGTAGTGCAGGCTGCTGCAATTAACTCAACCTCAAACTGGGATCCAAGACAAGCAGCAGTTTTGAGGATTGACTGACACGATTCAGGCAAACACGAAAACATCAGTTTTACACACTCTTCGATTTCTGTCTCCAGATCTGAGCCTTTGGCATACACTCTGAGCAGGATCTCTATTCTGAGAGGAATTCCTTTGCTTTGTGCGTAGATTGTCGTTGACAAGTTGTCGTTGACGTTTGGGCAAAACAGTCTGACAAATTGTGGCTGCAAAGGCTTAACTGATAGTTGCTCGTCAGCAATTGCGATTATTTTTTGCAGTGACTGATTTTGCTGTGCTTCGTTGTCACGATATGCACCAATAACGAGCATATTTTGCCCCAATCTCAGCAGCGTTTGTAAGATCGTTAGTGATGCGTTATCTACCCATTGTAAGTCATCCAAGAATACTACCAGGGGGCGATCGCGATTGCAAAATGGCTCTACGAATTGCTGAAAGGCATAATGAAGTCGATTTTGCGTTTCATTGCAATCAACACTTGGAAGTATTGATTGCTGTCTAGCTGGCCATAACTCAGGAAATACCGCAGTGAGTGGATAGATGTATCTCTGTAATTCCAATAGTTTTTTTGATGGCAGTTGCTGAATTAAACCCTGACTTGCCGCGATTAGTCCCGCATAAGGAGTAGCTCTATGCTCATATCTACCACCAGTAAAACGGCACCCTCTACCAGCCAGCATTTTCTGACCCTGTTCGACGATAACCGTTTTCCCGACCCCCGGCTGGCCAGAAATTAGTAATAATCTAGCAGCGCTGCCCCTGCTTTGCTCGTAGCACTCCAGGATTACATTAGTCTCCTCATCCCTTCCATAAATTTCCATGTTTGCCGATTCAAAACTGAACTAAACTTAGTTATCCTGTCATCGAAAAAAAATAGGAGATTGGTATGATTAGCCCCAAAGAAGCCGCGATCGCGAAATTAATCAGCAAGGCTTGGTTCGACAATGATTTCCTCAACCTTTTAAATAGCGATCCGGTTAATGCCTTACTTGGTACAGGTGTATCGCATGATGAATTCAGTACATTTGCCATGACTGACTCAAGCGCATGCATTGCTGTGTCTCCGCCAGAAAGTCTCACAGACCAAGAGATTGCTTTATCTGTAAGTAGCAATGATTCCCCAGCCTGGCTTTGCCGGGTGTCTTGCTAGCGAAATTACAGGGATTATACTTCTCCAGTGTAGATTTTGCATCTGTAGTCTATGCATCCACAATGGTATGTGTATACTATTTCAGATCAAGGCAGAAGCGATCGCGACCCAAACCAACGCGATCGCATCTGCCCCGCTCCTGGCTACCAAATCCGCGTGCGATCGCGCTTTTAAATTCAAATCAAACTGCATCCTGCTTTGGCTGAAAGTTATTCCAGGCTCCTGCCAGGTCTTTGTTTGAGACTTTTTCGAGGAGGTCGCCGAGCCGCGATCGCGGGATCTGCTCGGAAGACTCATAGCCAAGGCTGGTCAGCAGATTTTTAAACCCATCAGGGTTAAATCCTCCTGATTGGGCTGCTTTCCAGAGCCGCGATCGCTCCTCATTGTTCAAGCCAGTACTGGTATCTGGACTAGAATCTGGTAGCGTGTCTGGTTTCCTCTTTGAGGGAGGTCTGGGTTTTTGGCGATCGGGGTTGTCCATCAGGCCATACTTAACCCCACGCCCATCCCCATTTTTGTTCAGATGCTTGATTACAAAATTTTGGTCATCAAGATAGGCTCCCACTCCGAACTGCTCGGCTGCGTTTTTGAAAGCATCGGCTGTTGCCCGCTCAATAGGAGTCCCAATAATTTTGGGCTTTCCCTTTTCGTTCAGCTCCGGGTAGGCGCGATCGTTTCCAACCCCCTCACGGGTCACGCCTCCGATAGTTAACCTGCACCGAACAACCATCGAGTCGGCGGCAACTACAGGATCGCTAAAACTGCACTCATAATTTGGTGCAACGTCCTGGATTCGTTGTCGGATTGTTTGCCAGGGGATAAAAAACCACCGCCCTCCACCTGGCAGTTTGCGATCTTTGTGTTCCACAGGAGGAAATGGAGCTTTTAGTTTTTCGATTAACTCTTTGGAAAGCATGACATTTCTCGTTTGTGATTCAATTGTACTAACATCAAGCTGGACAGGGCATGAACAGCAATGCCCATACTTCAGACATAAAATTTTGTTCCTTTGAGGTGCGATCGCCTCGCATCAAAATCAAGGCGGCGCGGTCTGCAGTTTCCGGGTGGATCCCTTTGGCAATAAGTTGGTCGCGATAGGCTTGCAGTCGAGCTGCAGAATCATCACCCAGTTCAGGAAAGCCATCGAACCAGGACGATTCAGGATCGAAGGGTCTGCGATGCGATTCCTTCCACCTTGATAATTTGTCAAGTCGGGTGCGAGGGAAAACAGTCTCCTGGTAATCATCAGGCTCCGACGAGTAATACCCTGTTCTTGCCAGGACACAAACGGTTTTCTTGTTGACCTTTTGCACGATGCAAGTGCAGTGACAGCTTGGAATCTCTCTCCAGTAGTTATCTGCCCAAAAGCCAGGAGGTGGGAGGCACAGCCAGAGCTTCTGACCTGGCACGAGATCTGATAGCGTCAGCGGCTTCTCTGGGACTGGGATTTTGAGTTTGATTGTTGTTGCGCTCATTGGTTTTTCCTTCTGGTGGTTGAGGAGGCGCGATCGCGCCTCGGAGTTGGCACCACTTGCCCTGACATGTACCCAGCTAGCAATAAAAGCGGATACTGTTTTCTCCTCCAAGATCCACTGCAAGAAGATCGCCAAAACCTGACATAGCTTCAACTGCCGTCATATTTACGATCGTTTCACTAGAGATTTGTCCAGCAGGCGGAAAAGTCTGGTATCCCCAATAATTGCCAGGTAACTGATAGAGCCATGCCCTTCTCAGGCATTGATCGGTGAGTTCAGTTTTGGCTGCTGCGATCGCCGAATCTCTTGATAGATAAAGCATTTTTCTTCTCCCTTACGGCGGATTAGATGAAGCGATCGCGGTTCGGGTTGAGGCTGCGATCGCACCATCATTAATCAACGAACAGCACAACTCACCAGCTGCTGCTCAAACTGCCGCATTTTCTGAGCGCGGGAACCATTGAGGATGGAATAGAATTGAGACTCCAGGGTTCCACGGGCCGGGACATGCCAGTTGTAGTACTCCGTGACAGAATGAAGCAAGCCGTAAGCAGTGTTATAAGCCGTCAGCATATTGGATCCCTTAGCCTGCCCCTGGAATAAGCGCAAGCAGACTTGAACAACTCTGGGTTGCTGTTCAACTGGCTCCCCAGGAACACCAAACGCATTGATCAAATGGGCAGTGGCTTCTTCGATCTTCATTGCCGTTTCAACCAAACGCTCATCTTGAGCTTCTTTTTTGCGAATCGCGTCCATCACAGAATCCAACAATCTCTCGATCTTGGGTCGAGCCTTGTCGAAGTCCGTGGTGTGGGAGAGTACGGCATGACGATCTCGCACCACGATATTCTGACCGTTGGTACAGATTAGTCTATTGCTGTAGAGGCTGACCGATAGCCCTCTGCCGTTAAGATGACTATCTTGCAATAAGAGATAGTAATCTGTCACGTCCTTAGATCCCTTAAGAGCCGTGGAGTAGGGAAACTTAGCCCCAGCAAGTAAAATTCTTCCTTCTTTGAGCGACCCAAGGTGCGTCATCTCAATGTCGGCAGTCTCACAAAAGGCATCGAAGGTGTTTACAATGTCCCTGTTTTGCCACGGTTGGCGATTAACGTAGGTGCTGATGTACATACCATCATTGCCTCGATAAGCAACTTGCGCGTCTTGCTGGTGGTACCGGAAGTCATCGCCGTATTGAAATGGTGAAGTTCGTACCTCCCAATCCAGGTTTGCTGCTTTTAGTTTTTCGTCGGTGTCCATGCCTGCAACTTCCACACCGATACCGTGCATCCAATCTTGATTTGCCATTTTCTTGTCCTTATATTAGTGTTTAGCGGTTTTGGTTATTAGGCTGCTGCTGCCGCGATCGATGGCTGATAATCGATCAGTTCAATCCGCCATCTTGGGTCAAAACGCAGGCCATGTGTTTTCCTGTCGGTGATAGCCAATGGCAGCGCTTCAAATTCAATCCCTTGCAGGGTGTGCTCTGGTTTGGAGGCCACTTTAAGTACGTTGCCCAGATGGGCAAAAATATCGCCTTCAGTCAGCTCTTCAGCAGTGACGATGGCTTGAGGTTTGAGTGTGATATCATTCATGCCATGCCTTAAAACTTAGCTATCGTTTGCTTCCCCGCCGAGCTGCCACTCAGCGGGGCTTGGTTTTGGGCTACTTGGTAACAACCCTGCAGCCATTGATTCTGAAAAATTCGCGGCCATCCACTGGCTGAGGACGATCCTCGATCCGGCAGGAAGAGCCTTTCATCTGCTGAAACCACTCCACCACCTCCAGGAGCTGCTTGCCGTTGAATTTCATCCCACGACGAGAGGGGAAGGATTTGAGCACGAACATATCCTCAAACTCCTCGACTTCTTCCTTGGGGAAAATCGCGATATGGCTAGTGTTTTCGTGCTCATCGAGGTGGAAGGTTGCCCAGCAGCCGTATTCAGCAGCCATCCAGTGGATTAGGTCAACCATTTGATTGTGAGTTAACCGCGTCTTGGCTTTACTGCTCCGGCGTGTTGCGGGGGTGGTTTCGACTGGGCGGGTGAGGGTGGCTGGCATTGGGGCGGCTCCTTGAGGGGGGGTGGAAGCTTTGTTTGTATATCTATATAATAGCATTTAATGCTAATTTTTTACTATTTCAATCATTTAATATGTACTTAATGCTATCCATAGATCTAATAGTTTACTCATTATTGATAAGTGACGTTTATAGCATATTCTGCTAAGAAAATAGCAATTTCCGCTAATATAATAGAGGTGTTAACCATGAGACGAGATACTTATGGATGCAGCACTATGTCCGCGATCGCGAATGAGCAAAATCCTTTGGAAACTTAGAGAAGTACTGGCACGCCGAAAAATCAGCAATAAGGCACTCGCAAAAAAAATGAACGTTCACGAAACAACGATTTCGAGAATTAAGTCTCTTGAGACTTTGCCTGCGATTGGTAATGACGCGGTTGAAGAATACAGATCTGCAATTACCGATCTCAGCGAAGAAAGATTTGGTATTTGCAAGCTTTCTGAACTCGTTGAATTGGTTGAAGAATAACCCTGATTCGTAAGGTGTGCCTCAACAATGTGTTAATTGGTTGAAACAAATGTACTAAAATAATCCGAAACCTGGAGAACGTGTTATGGAATTTTCCAGAGAACTGACCATTAGTCATAGGTTTACAGGAGGTTCGATCGCTAGCGGATTTCCTTTGTCATTTCTTTCTCCTTGATGTATCCTTTATTTCCTTGCTTATATATACATTATAACATAAAAATCCTTGAAATACCTACAAAACAAGCATTTCAAGGATTTTTATAGTGGTTTTCTTGTAGTATAAAGTTACACTTCCGTTTCAGGTGCAACCAAGAATAAGCATTTATAGTACAATTGAACCATAATAGATGCACCCTGGTTCATCCCTGTTCTTCGAGCAGGGATTTTGTCTTTTCAGGTCGTGCATTCCATTTTTAGATATTGCTTGCAAAGTTTGGCCTTTTTAACGTTGCCTAGCTTTATCCCCGTCCAAACAATCTGAGTTGCCTTACTTTTCAGGTTGATCAGCTCAACCTGCGATCGCGCCTTGAAACAATTGCGCCCCTTGTGTTGAACCAGGGCTGAAACTCCGTCGCTGTCCAGCACTTCCAAATTCTTGGGCTTGAGATTGGTTCCCTGGCAAATTCTTTCTGCTAATTCAACCGTGTCCACTATGCTACCCTTCACTCTAATAGGTCAAGTGTACCAATTTCGGAAACTGGTTTCAGGCTGCATTCTAAGATTGAACTTTAAATATCGTGATAGTATTTGAAATATTGAATTCAGGGTCTATCATGGCAACCGAAAAAGCTCTCAACTTCAGCCAGGGGAGAGCTACCCTGGCTGCTCTGGTCTCCCACGCTCGCAAGGATCCGAGCGTCAAAAAGCAAGCAGGCCGCTGGTTGAAAGAGTCGGGGCAAGTTGAGGTTGAACCTGACACCATAACTCAAATCCAGTTTGCCGACTGGGTCAGTCATACGTCAGGCATCCCCGTGACGCCGGGTATGCTCGGACGTCTGGAGCGAGGGGAGGGTCGAACGGGGCCGCCCACCAGCGTGTTGATCGCGCTCTGCCATCGACTGAAATTGCTCAAACTGCCAGATGGGTCTTACTGCGATATGGATCGGGCAGTAGATATTTTGTGCGGGGAAGTGGAGTTGGATGAAGAATGGCTCAAAGGGGATTGAGGCTTGATAGAACATCTGACCTCTATTAGCATAAAACGCGATCGCTTAAGCTAATTGTTGTTGTCTGTCTGTCTCCAAAACAATGAAAATCCGGTGGTTTGCGATCGCGCTTTTGTCATTACCTCTCTTTGCCTGCTCCGGCCCCAAGGTAGAGGTAGAGGGAGGGGGTAAACACCCTTTTCCGGGTTGGATAGTCAAGCTCGACCAGAAGACCATTAAAGAAAAGAAGACAGGAACTGCTAAGTTTTCATACGAAGAGCCTGACGTCCTAGAGGATCGTTTCATCCACTCCGCTATAACAGGTTTTGATGTAGAGCAAAGCCACGAAAGTTTGGTCAAAACCTATGAAAGCTCGCTAGAAAAATATGCCGTCTTGTTGGATTTTGAAGAAGAGGGAACCGATGAATATAAAAAAACTCAAGCCGAGATAGAAGATATTGAGACGAAATTGATAGAGGCAAGGGCCGAGCTTGAAAAAGCGAAAGAAGTCAGCTATCAAAATAGCTTTATCGATTGTAAGAATGGTTGGCGTCTAAAAATTCAATTACTGAAAGGTGGAAAATACCATCGCGAAGCACAGCAAGATGACGACCCTGACAATTTGCGGAAACTTTGTGCGATCGCAAAAATAAACCCGGAATTTTAACCTTCCAACGCTAGAATACAGGTGAACTATACGCCTGTGCGGCAATGGAACGTCAGCTCAAGGTCAAATTCATCGGCGTCCCCGACTTTAATAAGGCGCGATCGCAGTACTTCCAGCTACTCAAGGAAATGCAGGCAGCTGCGGTCAAATCGCTAAGAGTACAACTGCAGGCCCAACAACAGGCGCGATCGCCGCGTCCTCAACAGCAGGGAAACGATACAGCTGAGGCCCAAGCACAGGTAGAAGATCTCAAGCAATCCATCAACGGTTTCTTTGCCAATGTGGGCCGGGGGTTCGCTCAAAAGGTGGGTCAGGTGACCCTTGATGCGATCGCAAAGGCAAGTGACTTCCTGAAAAACTCCATCGGCGCGGCCTTCGAGCAAGAACGATTTCTGCAGGGGGTTGACGCGCAACTGGCCTCAACCGGAAATGCCGCAGGATTCACCGCTAAGCAACTTGAAAATCTCGCTGACCAGGTAGGGGAAGCAACCCTTGGATCGGAAGAGTCCACCAAGCGAGCGATTCAGGAGTTGCTCGTCTTTGACCGGGTCGGGGGTCAAGTTTTTGAAAGATCGATCCGGATTAGCCAGGATTTAGCCGAAACCCGGCGACGAGATATTACCAGCGTCTCTACCCTGGTCGGGCAGGCACTACAGGCACCGGAACAGGGGCTGTCCAGGCTGGAGAGACTAGCCGGTCGCTTCACCAAAACCTTCAAGCAAGAAGTGGCGGCGCTGGTACAAAGCGGCGACGTAGAAGCCGCACAAAACAAGATTTTAGGCGAGCTGGAAGCCCGTGTCGGCGGGACGGCTGAAAGGGCTGCAGCGGGTTTGCAGGGAGTGTTTGATACGATTGGCGAGCGCACCAACGATTTAAGGCGTCAGGTTGGTGCTGAACTGGGCGAAATTATCGCTCCTCTGGCAGAAGAGTTGCTAGCAGGACTGGGTAATTTCGAGGTACCACCCGAACTGGCCGAAATCAGCGAAAAAACAAAGGCGCTGGTTGTTGATATCATTGATTCTGCTAAAGCGATCGGGGAAGAGTTTGGGCCCCAACTGAGAAGTATCGGTCAGGCCAGTGCTGAACTCGTTGTCATCTTGATTGATGGCTTCCGGTCTCTGGCTAAATTTGCCGCCGCGATCGCGCCCTATTTCGAGCAAACCGTCAACCTGATCGAAGGTGCCTTAACTAAGGCAGTACAGCTAGTCCAGATCTTGAGGGCAGGATCCGCCGCGCTAACCGGATCGTTGCATGACGCGACAGACGCCTTTGATGCCTACCAGCAACAAGGAAATGCAGCATTCAGAAATTCTCAGGACGCACTTCAGGGGCTGAAGCAGACCTATGAAGAGTTAGCCACAGCAACGGGAGAGGCGGGAGTCGCTGCTGAAGAAGCCGCCCAGAAAGGAATTGAAGCAGCCCAGAACACGATTGCAGAAAACGAGCGTTTGATCGCTGCTAATCGTAGCTTAAGCGGTGCCAATCCAGAACTAAGCAACGCAATAGAACAAGAAATCCGCAACTATCAAAGAGAGAACGAACAGTTGCAGGAGCAAATCGAACTCAACAAACAACGAATCGCGCAAAGAGGTCTAGCCGAACGTCAGGAAACGGCAGGGACAGAGCTAATCGATTTCGACAAGCGCAAAGAGGAACAAGAGCAGTTAAAAAAGGAACAGGAACGACAGGAGAAGGAAGCCACCAAAGCCCGCGAAGATGCCCGCAAAGTCTCCCTACAGGAGATCGCGGATGCTGAAACCGAGGCCCTGATCGAGGTCGAAAAACTGTACAACAAGGATCGCCTCTCCAAAGAAGAGGTAGAACTGGTCAAAGCTAAAGCTGCCAAAGCCAGGGCCGATAAAGAGATTGCCTTCGCCAAGAACACCCAACAAGCCACCCTCAAAGCCGTCAGAGCGCAGCGCAAAGTTCAGGAAGCGTTGGAGAAAGTCACCCTCTCCCGCATTGCCAGGGAAACGAAAGCTCAAGAGAGGGCGCAACAGGTCACCAAACAGGCTCTGGAGCGTCGACTATCCCTACAGCAGGCTGCAGAGAAAGCCATTGCGCGTCGTCAACGACTATTAGAGTCTGAGGCGAACTTGCTGCGATCGCAATCCTCCCTGCAACAAACCGCCTTCGACATCGCCGCCCAACTCTCGGACAACGAAAACGAGCAAAAGCGCCTCCAGGAGCAGGCCGCATCAGCCAGGGTCGTAGCCCTGGAACAACAACAGGCGCTGCAGTTGAGGCTGTTTGAAATTGGCGAGCAACAGAACGAATCGGAGCTGAAACGGCTCGCTATCCAGAATCGCATCAAACAATCAGAGTTGGAGTTGCAGCGCATCAAAGCGCAGGGTCAGCTGCGGGCCGCGAACGAAAAAGGAGACACTGAAGCTGCTAAAGACCTGGTTTTGCAGCTGCAGCAGTTGGCTCAAGTGAGGGCTGCATTGAGGGAGGATGCGGACGCGATCGCGATCGACTTCGAGCAAAATCGCCTGACCCGCGACCAGCGCCGTCAAGTCAAGCAAAACGACCTGACTGACGAGCTACTGAAAGCACGGGCACGAGAGGCTGAGGTATTGGACGATCCAAAACTGCGGCGACAGGTTGAGCAACAAGCGCTCTCCCTTGCCAGAAACCGGATCGGTCTGCCTGCCTCATCGCAGCGAGGCATTCCGATTGCTCAACAAACTGAGGGCATCCAGATTCCTGGCATTAATGCAGGCGCGATCGCGCAACAACTCCAAGCACAACAACAAGCCCAGGCCGAAAGCGTCAGGCAGATGGCCCAGGTCTACATAACCCAGCAACAAGCCCAGGCGGAGACCCTGCGTCAAACCCTGCAGGTTGCCCAGCAGGAGCAGGCCCAGGCGATTAGAGAGCGGCTGCAACTCCAGCAAAGCGCGATCGCCAAACAGATTGAGGCAGGGTCGGCGATTGTGAATCTACCAGCGCAGTCGGCTGAGATTCCATCCCAGATCGTTCCTCGCGTTCCCTCGTTTGAGCCGATTTCGCGTCCTGCAAACCAGTCGTCTAGTGGGGTGGACAAAGACGTTCTGGTGGGTGCAATCAAAGAGGCGTTCAAGGAGGTCAACCTGCAACAAGACGTAACGATTGAGCAGGTGAGCAATTTTGCTGTTGGAGCGAATGGTAAGCGCGAGCAGTCTATTGCTGAGCAGGTAGCCGAGCAGCAGCAGGAGTTTTTTGGAGAGGTGATTCAGGCATTGAAGCCAGGGAAGTGAGTCGCTGATAAGAATCAAACCACTTAGCTTGCACCTCTGCAGACCAGCCTGGATCGAACTCAGGCAACCGATCGATCAGAATTTCAGTCGTGCTTGGTTTTCGAGGTTTTCGAGAAAAGGTTTGCTTTGGTTCAGGTCGCATCGGCTGAGCAGTCATGCCTGACAATTGCTCGGTTTTCTCCAGCAGCGAGTCCTCAACCAAACTCACAGACACCTCTGATGCTAGGCGAAAGAAATAGGCAGGACGGATACCAGTTGCCGCCAAGGGTTCAAGCTTTTTAATTAGCAAGCCTCTGCCTTCAAGCTCCTGAGTGCGCTTGAGTACGGCAGAGCGCGACAAATGAACCTTTTGACAAATTTCCTTTGTCCTCGTTCCACCTGTTTGACCCACCACATGAAGGATTTGCAGGTTGGTTAAATCTTCTTCCCGTAGCATTATGGTTTCACTCCTCTTGTTCAGGCATATTTGCATAGCGGAGACTATCGAGTGGCACGATTTTCTGCATCCCGCGATCGCCGAAAATGTTGTTCTGTCCCCAGGATGGGCTAAATAGCACCAGATACCCACCATCAGGGTACCGCTTACTAGATTTGTGGACGGATTGCATTTTACAAAGGTATTCATTCCCCTCGTAAGGTGCATAATAGGTGCCCCCAATTTCAATCTCTGTCACTGGAGCGCCTATAGCAGGCTTAAATTTTGCAACAAAGGAACTAGTGGCAGCTTCGCGACGGGCCTCAATTTCTGTCTCAGCCTCGCGCAGCCCCAACGCCGCTAGTCGATAGCAGCGGATCTCTTCTGCTTCGTCGAGCAGCCAGTCGCTGCCCAGCGATTGGAAGAGTTCCCGTAGACGATTCTCCTCAGCAGACAGTTTTCTTAGTACTGCAGCGGCGTCTAGCTGGACACCTTCTATTTCTAGTCGATCGCTGACGAGTGCCAGGTAGTTGAAATTATCTCTTGAGCCGAAGTCAAATTCGGCTGCGAATAGATATCCGCCCGTGGACGCAATCGGCCCTTGCATATAATTGACCTCATTCTGGTCGATTGCCCAAAACGAAAAGCCTGCCTTGATTTTCACGTCTTCCATAATTTTCAATTTAAATCCAAGGACTTCAAGGTCGCGCTCCAGTATCTCCAGCGTCTTCAGTCCATCCATTTTCTGCCAACGCTGCCAACGCTGTTTGATAGCGTTAGCGCTCTCACCTGTCTGGGCGCTTATTATTTGCCCGACACTGTAAGGGGTCTCATTTAGTTTCTCTAAGACTGCTTGAATTTGGGAGGCTAAACTGGACACTATTGCTACGACTTTTCTCTCTACATCCCCATTGTATACAAATTTGTATCTATTATCAATACAAATTTGTATCTATTTTGGGATAGTGCGATCGCACCCCACACATCACCCACTCCCAAACCATTGCTTAACAAACCTCCCAATCAGTTCCGCGACATCAAATCCGGCGAGTAACAGGAACACCAGAATCAACGCGATCGCGACCACGCTCCAGATCGGCTTTTTCTGAAACGTCTCCACCAATAGCTCCTGTATTGTTGGTTTGCTTTCCCCGCCAGAGTTGGCACTGATTTTGCTGTCAAGACTCCGGTTCCAGCTTTCAAATCGTTGCACTGTAGTGTTGAGCGATCGCAGCAGATCGGCCTGCCTGTTTTCAACTACAGCAAGCCTTTCTATCAGTCCCTTTTTCCCATTACCTCTGATGACTTCAGTGGCCCAGTCATCGTCATGCTGTTGCTGCTTCAGGAGCGCGATCGCGGTTTCCTGTTGATTTAGCAGAGTGCAAATCTCTTTTTGTAGGGAGTCGATATTTTCAAGGCGTGATTCGATCTGTCGGATGCGATCGGCTAATAACGGTGATGGATACGCTGGGCTGTCCACTGGGCATCTCTTCTTTCTCCTTTCCATGATAGTTTCCATGTACTATATAGCCCATGTTTTCTGGACTTATAGGATAGGAGTGGTTTTAATGTACTATATTCCCAGTCGATCCCTCTCAGTCCCATGAAATCCCCCAGTCGCTATAGCCTGGATACCTGTCACGATCCTCTAGTGGAGTCTGTCAAACGCGCCTATCGCTGCGGTAGCGACGCCGATGCCATCAACCTCTTGCTAGACTTTATCCAGGACGGGACGCTGCAAACTGCGCTGACTCGGATTGACTGGGTGCAGCAGTCCCATACAGTCCCAGCAAATCCCATACCCTCCAATTTCCCAGAACAAAAAGACGATTTACAGGTCAGCAGGTTGGCTGAACTTTTGCCGGGAGAGTTTTGATTCAAATGCGCGAGGAATGAGAAAGCAAATGTTTAGCTATTACGATGTACTGGAAGAGGCTCTCAAAAGGGACGGCTTTATATGCATGCCAGAATCTATGGAGGGGCTGCAAGGACTGGCGGGACTGGAACCCGATTCTTTTACTGGTACTATACAACTAGGCAGCTTTGGTCATATTGGCGATACGTATCTACAATTAACCCACTACGAAGATGGCAAACGGGTAGCGGTTATTGCATTTGCAGATGGAAAAGAAATCAAAGAGATTAAGGGGATCGCCTTTACTGGTGAATCGAGAAGGATGGACTACTTGATAGTCGATCTAAGGCTTCATCTTTCCCGTCTGAAGGATTTAATTCTAGAACAACTAGAAAATATGTACTAGCATATAGATGCGATACGTTCTGCAAACACGCTTCGCGATCGCGCCCTCGCAGTGTTTGACAGTCACGCGCCTTCCGCGCGCGATCGCAGCCTGTGCGTAGCACGTATCGCATCCAAACCTAACAAATAAAGCAAAAAGCATGAATACGTTAGAAGAGACAGCAACGGAGACAGTGGCAGAAACAGCAATCGCAGACTATACCAGAATTCTGAACCAGAATCGTCATGGAGGGTTTGATGATTGGACGCTTGCTCAATCGCAAACTCCCCGCTCTGATGGATCTTGCGTGTGCAGCATGGTCATCCATCCAGGAGCCGCACCCCAGATCCAGCGCTGGCCTGATGATGTGGTCGCGATCGCCCAGGCTTACGAATCGGGTTCGCTACCACTAGGAACAAAGATTGAAGGCGTTGAAATGCGACCAGCGCCGGGAGCAGTTCCGCTGCCGCCTATTAACGCTCCTCATGCAACTGACACTGCCGTTGTCCTTAGACAACGAACTATTGCGATCGCGATTCCCTGATAGAAATATGAATGACAAAGATCTAGACAGAGAGGCTCTCCTTGAAGATGTCAGGCTCCTGAATCAGTTTAGCTATCGCAGATCTAATTGTTGGGCAATAACTTATGAGGAAATACCCAGACCTGATGGCAAAACACAGCGCGACCTGATTATCTCTAATACACCTATGGCGCGTAGTCGGGACACTACGCCAGTGCGTTTCTTTCCTTGCGAGGTGGCCGCGATCGCGCAAGCTTACAGAGATGGAAAAATGCCAAAGACAATGCACGATCCTGGCGAAATGCCAGTACCGATAATAGAGGCTGGAAAGGAATTGTGAAATTTCTGATTATCGAGATTCAGTGGTTGTGCCATAACTGCTTCGCCCATCCGATTCTGGGCGTTTGTCGTCTGTTCAGGTTCATTCCGGGTGCGATGACTATAGGTTGTTGGCTGCACGATCGAACTTTTCCGCAGGGAGACGATAGCAATGAATAATTCTGAGTTGATCAAATCTTCAGCGATCGCCATCATCTTTGCTCTGGCCGCGATCGCGCTATTCACAGCCGTCATAATCTTGTTCGTTAATCTCGGTAATACCCTCGGATCTGGCATCGGCATCTGATGGGCCGCATCGCTAACCCAGAACTACCCGATACCCCCGTCCTGCGCCGCACTACTGGCGCAAGCGGGGGTATTGTTGGTCAGAGCGTTGGTGTCAGCGGCGGTCGAGTGAACCTGCAGGCGAGACAGGCAGCGATGCCTGTTCGGGCAGCGGATCCGGTGGTGGCCGCGATATCTACTCCTGCCACTCCCGACGATCCTCAGTCGATGGTCTGGGCGATCGATGTCAGTGGTTTCGATTTGAGTTCGGTGGATGCGATCGCGCAAAACGGCACCCTCTACCAGCCAGCCGAATCGATCGCCGACCTGCAGCCTGGAGAATTTTTCTACGATCCAATCGGCAAATCGATCCGCTTGAGGTCGGGGTCGGCGCATCCTTTTATCGGTGGGTTGGGGATACAGGTTTTGGGAGCGGTGGGCGCGATCGCGCTAACCCACATCCCAGATCCTCCAATAATTCTCTCGCAACTTCCCCTAATTTCAGCAGAGGAAGGCGAGGCTCTCACCTGGTCGCTCTCAGATGAAGGCCATCCCAGCGGTACTCTCAGGCTAATGGCCACGATTGAAACTCTGCAGCCCTTGAGATCGGCGCTGCGACCCGGCACGGCGATTAGTTTTTTCGGCATTGGGTTTCGCGTCACCTCAACCGTTCCATCTGTCCCCGAAGTGGAGGGAGTGGGACAGTATCGACTAGAGATTGGGCTGCAGGGGAAATGGGAGTATCTGGCGCAAAAGCCGTTTCCCCTCAAACCGATGTTTCCAGGTGGCCTGGGGGCAGGCGGTACGGTCGAGCAGCAAATTGGTAATGGCCTTTGTCCGATTCCAACCGGGCAATCTGCAGGAGGAACCTACAGCGGGCCGAGTGCAATCGATGCGGCGATCGCTGCCGGTATTCCCTGGCAGGGGCCACCAGTGCTGATCCAGATCGAGCAGGATACCCCATCGGGCGAGACATCGACGTTCGCGGCTGAAGTTGAGGAGGTTGTCAGGATCGCAGGCGGGTTTGTGGATTGGACAGGAGTCGATGGGCCGCGATTCGTTGCCATCGACGCGGTGGCCTGTTGGGGCTATGGGGTCGGCGAGCTGCCCCCAAATCAGGAAAGCGCTCTACCGGATGAGGGCTATGGCGTCGGGGAACTGCGCGATTTTGTCTTCGATCCTGCCATCCTGCCTGACGCGCTGGATGTCTCAGGCTCCTTCCCTGAGACAATTCATCAGCCTCAAATAACCGCGATTCACGATGAACCGCTGATTGGTACTGGGCTTCTCGCTCGATATGAAAACGTTCGACTCGAAGGCAAGTTTTCTCAGCCAGCAGATGACCCCGACGAACAGGAGCGCGAAGAAGACCAGGGGGATGGGCCGTTGGAAGCGCCGCCGCTGTTTTTGCCGCGGACTCCAGTTATTGAAGTCCTGCGAGAGGGGGATCCGAATGTCTCCAGTCCCCCGGTCGGGGCAATGCGGATTAAATCGCTGTCGGTGTTGTGGAACAAGTCGGGGCCGTCCAAGACTGAGGTCACGACCTGCGAAGAGGATGGGATGGTTACGCGAGAGGAACTGGTGACCTATGGATATGTCGCGATCGCGCGCGACCTGGTAGACAATGACGGCAACCTCAACGGCGTCCCCGGCACCCACTGGAAACCTGTCCGCAAGTGGCGGCGCAACCATGATTTCGAGGGGCGCTATGGTTATGGAACAGGTGGCCACAAAACAGGCTGGGAGTTGGCGCAACTGTTGGACGAGAGCGACGAGCTGGAGACAGTGGACTTAGACCCAACTGACCCGGAAGACAGCGAGCTGCTGCGACTCTACAAACCGCGCAAAATCAGCATCAACGAACGGGAGCGGATCGGACTGAGGTCTTACAATGCCGACTACGAGGATGCTGAGGGCAATTCATCAGCGTTTATTCTGACGAGCAGTTGTCTACCGGATGGAACGCTCGTCTACCAATGGCTCAACGATCCCACCTTCGCGCCGCCGATGTACGCGGCTCAGATTGCCCGCGAGTCCAGCGCGATCGCGTCCGCCCCCAATCCAGATAGCAGCGAGGACAACCCCCTGCCCGATCTGGTGACTGGCTCTGAGAGCTGGTCTCTCGAAACGATTGAGGTCACCCCAGGCAGACGGGACAATCTGAGACAGGACACCCCAGATCGCTACACCGTCTGGACAAAACAGGCCAACGCCGATGGTGCCCAGTTTGCCAACTTCAACGCGAAGGAAAATTTTAAAGACATGTCGGGCCGACCGTCGCCTGCTCAACGTAAACCGCCTCTGGTGCAGGTTATCGAGCAAAGCGTTCCACCGGAGCCACCCGGAGGCGATCCGGGTGCGGCCAGTACTGACAGCGCGACTGAAATTTTGCGACTGCTGAACACTCCTGGCAGTACGGCAGACGATCCGCAAGGTGGGAGTCTGAATTATGAAAAAGCGGCCACTTTGGAACAGGCGCTAACTGCTGCCCGCACTGACCTGTACATTCAGCAGCTCGGATCGAGTGGCAGCGAGTCTATTCGGATCTATTTCAACCCGACCGTCAGACCCTATGACAAGGTGGTTTATGTCTGGCACGGGGAGCGACGGCGTCGACGGGTAACAGGCGTCAGTTTCTCCGTTCGGGTTTTTCCTCGCACCGCCGTTCGGGGCGATCGCGTTCTGGTTGAAGCGGAATATGAGGGGACAGCGACCGTGAGTTTGGTACGGGATTTGGATGCGCGATCGCAGATTGCCCTAACCGAGATCGCTCTACCCAAGCCGCCCGTACCCAGAGAGCAGCAGTCAGCCATACCGGCGAACGAGCCGCCGCCCCCGGCACCGCCGCCGCTGAATACACCCATTGAGTTGGGGGAATTGTTGGGGGATGGGGTAAGGGCGCGATCGCGGGGAAATTTTTAGATACTGCTGGCAGCGGTGGCCGCGTGAGAGGAAGTATCAATTGTAAAGCCCAGACAATCGCGTCTGGGCTTTCATGGATGTTTTCAACAAATCCGATTGAACCTAATCGGTAAGGATTCTATCCA
>JGI12316J15309_10008881_pt1 | contig 28916 bp, 26 predicted proteins | sample MarCyaLeptolynsp_FD_15309 | JGI IMG/M metagenome (IMG submission 15309) | reverse complement strand
GAGATGGCCGGGAAGGCGAACCGCACGCACACGGCGACCGCCACGAAGCCGCCCAGCGCGAGGTTGATGAAGTGTAGGCCGTTCGCCGAGATGATCCCGCTCTGCCCCGCGGTGCGAATGTACGAGAAGTTCACCACGTAGATCGCAACGAGCGCCCCGAGCAGGAGCATCTGGGTCCACTGCGCGGTGTCGCGAACGAATACGCGGAGGTCCTTGCGGGCGATGGTCGCTCGGGTCGATGCATCGCGGCGGGCCGAGAGCCGCTCGACCAGCTGAGCGAGCGTGTGTCGAGTGACGGGCTCGCGGTTCTCCGTGCTCTTGCCCGCGCCCGATGCTTGCTGCGCCTGCGAGAAGGCGATCGGGTGCAGCGCACGAAACAACCATCCCGTCGCGAAGAACAGCGCCGCGGCGGCGCTGGCGAGCAGCACCAGCGGCCAGCCGTCGTTGGGGACCAGGCCGACGTGTCTCCACAGTGCCTCCGAGGCCCAGGTGCTCGGCAGCCACGACAGGTCCCCGCCCTGGACCTGCTGCAGCACCTCGAGCAGGGGCGCGCGCTGGTCGGGGTCGACGAAGCGCTCGGGCTCGAGTCGCCGAAACAGCACGAAGAGCACCGTGAAGACCAGCGTCGCGAGGACGATCAAGACCTGCCGCGTGCGGCGGGCCGACATCAGCCGCCCGAGCAGCAGCGCGATCGCGACCGCGAGACTCGTGGGAATCGTGGCCATCACCGGCAGCACGAAGGCCAGGGTCGTGAAAAACGCCAGGGGCGCATGCATGACCAAGCCGGCCGCGACGAAGAACGGTGCGGCGAAGATCACCGTCATCCACGACGCGTACGCGAGGTTTTCCGCCCAGCGTGCCGCGAACAGCACGTACGTCGGCACGGGGCGCGCGACCAGAGCGGGCAGGTCGTCGGCGAGGAACAGGGTCGACAGCGCAGCGATCAGGTTCGAGACCGTCAGGATCGACAGCACGAAGACGAGCACGAGCGACAGGAGCTTGCGCAGCATCACCACGCCGATCGGCTCGATCGCCACGACGCGCGCGAGAAACCAGTGCGAGGACGCGAGAATCCCGATCCATACGAGCACCCCCAGCACGAGCAGGGCGACCAGTCGACGCCATCCACCTCGGCCCGAGCGGCGATAGTTGGTCAGTGCGCGAAGCTTGGCGCGGATCAGGTGACCGAAGACGCGGAGGTCGCCCCCCGCCTGCGACAGCCGGCCTTCGCTCACGAGGGCTCCTGCTGGCGCTGCGCGCGTTCCTCGGCTGCCTCGGCTTGGGCCTCTTCGGTGAGTCGCAAGAAGATCTGCTCGAGGTTGCTGCCCGGGCGGTCCGCGCGTTCGCGTAGCTCTTCCATCGTGCCCAGAGCGGCAATGCGGCCCCGGCTGACGATCGCGATCCGGTCGCAGACCTCCTCGGCGACCTCCATCGTGTGCGTCGACAGCAGCACCGCGCCCTCGGTGCCGCGCTCGGACAGCACGCTCTTGACCAGCCGGGCCCCGCGCGGGTCGAGGCCGACCATAGGCTCGTCGACGACCAGCAGGCGCGGTTCGGTGAGCAGCGCGGCACAAAAGACCAGCCGCTGCTTCATGCCGTGGGAAAAGCCCTCGACCAGGGCATCGGCCCAGCGGGCCAGCTCGAACCGGGTCAGCAGAGCCTCGGCACGCTTGGCCAGCTCGCGACTGCCGATGCGGTGCAGCCCGCCCACGAACTCGAGCAGCTCGAAGGCGGTGAGCTTTTCGTACAAGAACGGGCGGTCGGGGATGTACGCGGTGATCGCTTTGGCCGCGAGCGCGGCCGTCTCCACGTCGTGCCCGCCGACTTCGACCCGGCCCGACGTGGCCCGAATGAGCCCGGCGATGATGCGCATCGTGGTGGTCTTGCCCGCGCCGTTGGGGCCGAGGAATCCGAACACCTCCCCGGGCTGCACGCGAAAAGAGATGCCCTGCACGGCGGCGAAATCGCCGTACTGCTTTTTGAGGTCCTCGACCACGACCAGACTCATCGCGTCATCCCCCACGTCGCTTCGGCCTCCGACTCGCGGATCGACACCAGTCCGCCCGGCAGCGTCTGCCGGAGGACCTCGCCCAGATCGTTGACCCATACATCGAGCACCTCGCCGGCGAGCTCCTGGCGCAGGTGCAGCGCGTCGGTCTGATCGCCGAGCACGTCGAGGGTCTCGCGGCCGACCACGACCACCACCGCCGTGGTCGGCGACGCGGTCAGCGGATCGAAGTGCGTGAAGCGGAATCGGTCGCCGGGAGCGACGTCCTCGCGCGTGACGATCGGCAGGTAGCTCTGATCCATCTGGGGCGGCTCGGGCATCGGCAGCTCGGTTTGTTGTGGACCGCCGGGCAGCCCGGTCAGCGAGACCTTCAGCCCGGTGCCGGTCCACGCGCCCTCGGCCGAGACGGGCATGGGGCCTCCCGACAGCGAGGCGGCGAAGGAGCGCAGGGTGAACGTCTCGTCGAGCTCGGTCAGCATCGCAATCGTCTGGCGCCCCGCGAGTCCCGGTACCGGCAGCACGACGGTGCTCTCGGTCGCGTAGCCGTCGGAGAGGCGGCGCCGGGCGGTCTTGGAAAAGCCGACCTTCTCGCCGTCTCGGTACAGCCCGTGCCAGGACACGCCCTCGCGAAATCCCTCGGCCAGCGCGGCGGGATCGAGGGTCAGGCCAACCTCATCATTGGGTTGCGACAGCCCGACCCGCGAAACCCACAGCGTGGCGGCAAACGTGAGCAGGGCGAGCAGTCCGAGCGCGTCGAACAACGACAGGCGCCGACGCCGGCCGGGCCCTGCCGCCCACGCCGGGCCCAGCGTCTCGTTCCGGCGGACCGTGCTAGGGTCGGCCGGCCCTGCGGGCAGATCCATGAGCTACGAGTTTTACAAAGTCCTCCACCTGGTGTGCATCCTCGTCTTGGCGTGCTCGCTGGCGGGCTTGGGCGTGCTGCGAATGGTCGGTGACCCCGAGGGGGCCCACGCCAGCGTGCGCAAGCGTCTCGTGATCGCGCACGGGGTTGCGCTGGTCCTGATCTTCGTTGCGGGCTTTGGGCTGATGGCCCGCAAGGGCATCGGGATCGGTGCCGCCAACAGCGGCTGGCCCGGCTGGATCTTCGGCAAGATCGGGGTCTGGCTCGCGTTTGGCGCCGTGCCGGCGTTCATCAAGCGCAAGGCGCTGGGGTGGCACGCGCTGTGGCTGATTCCCGCGCTCGTCGGGGTCGGGGCCTACCTCGCGGTCGTACACCCCGGCGCTCCGAGCTGATTGTCGCCGGCGAGTCGGGGCAGGAGACGGCACGTTGGACGGATTGGGCGACCGCCTCGACTCGATGGTCAACGCCGGAGCGCTCCCGTTCGGCGGGGCGGGCTCGGTCATTGCCATCCTGACGATCCTCGCCCTGCGGTTCGTGCTTCCGCGTCGCGACCTGCGACTGATCCAGCTGCCCTTCGTTCTACTCGTGGCCCACCTGGGCTTCGTGGCGCTGACGATGGTGCTGCCGGTCGGCACCGGCGTGCATCGGTTTTGTTCGCTCGCAGCGCTGCTCGCGATTCTGATCAGCCTCGGGCGCGGCGGCTTCTTGCTGTTCGTCGACACCTTCGTCGCGCGCCGGATCACGCGGCCGATTCCGAAGATCTTTCGCGACATCCTGCAGGGGCTGGTCTACACGGGCGCGGTGCTCATCACCTTGCGCGGGGCAGGGGCCGAGCTCGATGCGCTGCTGACCACGTCTGCGCTGCTGACCGCGGTCATCGGTCTTTCGCTGCAGGACACGCTCGGCAACCTGTTCGCCGGGCTTTCGATCCAGGCGCAGCGGCCGTTCGAGGTCGGAGACTGGATTCAGTTCGACGACCACGAGGACAAGATCGGGCGGGTCGTCGAGATCAACTGGCGGGCGACCCGGGTGCTGACGCTCGACGACATCGAGGTCGTGATCCCCAACGGACCGCTGGCCCGGGCGGCAATTCGAAACTTCACCAAGCCCACGCCGGTCAGCCGAAGGTCGGTCTATGTGCAGGTCCCGCGCAAACACCCGCCCCACGTCGTGCAGTCGGTGATCGAGCGCGGGGTCGGGGAGCTGCCGGGCGTGCTCGACGAGCCGTCGACGTCCACGGTGACCTACGAGTTCACCGATCGCGGTGTGATGTACTGGGTGCGCTACTACATCGACGACTTCGAGGCGCGGGAAGGAATCGACGGGCGTGTTCGTAATCGCATTTGGTATGCGCTCAAGCGAGAGGGCATCGAGATCGCGGTGCCGGTGCACGACGTGGACGTGCGCCACGACAACCAGGACGAGCGCGATCGGGCGCAGGACGAGGCCAAGGGCCGCCGCCTTCGGGCGCTGCGCGGGGTGGACTTCTGTCGGGCGATGGCGCCCAAGCACCTGGAGCGGGTCGCGCTGCTGTCGCAGGAGCGGCCGTACGCCCCGGGCGAAGTCATCGTGCGCGAGGGCGATCCTGGCTCAGAGCTGTTCATCGTGGAACGCGGCGAGGTCACGGTGAGCATCGACGAGAAGCACGGCGGCGTCGAAGTGGCGCGACTGTCGGACGGGTCGTTCTTCGGAGAGATGTCGCTGATGACCGGCGAGCCACGCTCGGCGACGGTGCGGGCGGCCACCGACACCTGGTTGCTGGTGGTCGGCAAGCAGGCCTTCGCCGAGCTGCTCGACGACGATCCGCAGCTTGCCGAGCGGATCAGCAACGTACTCGCGACCCGACAGGAGCAGCTGTCGAGCGCGAGCTCAAAACCCAGTGCGGCGGTCCCGTCGCTGCCGAGCGTCACGGGGGATCGTTCGGGACAGCTGCTCGTTCGAATCCGGGAGTTCTTTTCGCTATGAAACGGTGGCTCATCGTCGCTGCACTCACGCTTGCCTGCGGTCCGGACAAGACCGCGCCGCCGTCCTCCGTGGCGGCGAAGGCGGACTCGAAGACCGACCCGCCCAAGGGCGCACAGCCCGACGCAACGCCCGACGCAACGCCCGACGCAAAGCCCGACGCAACGCCCGAGCCGCTCACCCAAGAAGCGCTCGCCCAGCAGCTGCTGATCCTCGACGGTCACATCGACGTGCCGTGGCGGCTCGAGAAGTCGAGTGCCAAGGACGGCGCGCTCACCGAGGACGTCACGGGCCCCGCCGCGGGCGGTGACTTCGACCACCCGAGGGCGAAGGCGGGTGGTCTCGACGCGCCCTTCATGTCGATCTACGTCTCGCCCAAGTTCGAGGGCAAGGGGGCCAAGAAGGTCGCCGACGGGCTCATCGATCTGGTCGAGGGCATCGTCGCCAAGGCGCCGGACAAGTTCGCGCTGGCGCCGACCGTCGCAAGCGTTCGGGCCAACTTCGCCGCGGGCAAGATCAGCCTACCGATGGGCATGGAGAACGGGGCCCCGATCGAGGGCGACCTGGCCAACGTCGCCTACTTTCACGGGCGCGGCATTCGCTACATCACGCTGGCGCACAGCAAAGACAACCACATCAGCGACAGCAGCTACGACAAGCGCCATACCCACGGCGGCCTGTCGAAGTTCGGCGAGGACGTGGTGACCGAGATGAACCGCGTCGGCATCATGGTGGATGTCTCCCATCTGTCGGATGACGCGTTCGAGGACGTCATGCGCGTCAGCAAAGCGCCGGTCATTGCCTCGCACAGCTCGTGTCGGCACTTCACCCCCGGGTGGGAGCGCAACATGAGCGACGAGATGATCAAGACGCTCGCCGACAACGGCGGAGTCATCCAGATCAACTTCGGCTCGACCTTCCTGTCGGGGGAGATCAAAGCCGCTCGAGACAAGCACGAGGCCGCGGTGGATGAGCATCTGACGGGCCTGAAGCTCGATCCGGACAGCGACGAGGGCAAGGCGGCGGCCGAGGCCTACGGCAAGGACCACCCGGCACCCCGGGCGACGGTCAAGACGGTGGCGGACCACATCGACCACGTCGTGAAGCTGGTCGGCGTCGACCACGTCGGACTGGGGTCCGACTTCGACGGGGTCGGTGACTCGCTCCCCGAAGGACTGCGAGACGTGTCGGGGTATCCCAACCTCATCGGCGAGCTGCGGGACCGTGGCTACGACCGGGAAGCGCTCGCCAAGATCGCCAGCGGCAACGTGCTGCGGGTGTGGGCGGCGGTCGAAACCTACGCCGCCGAGCACTGAGGCGTTCGCGGCCCCGGGGGCTCACCAGGCCCAGGTGCGCAGACCGATGATGCCGTGGGCGCCCAGCCAAAGGGTGAGACCGAAGGCCGCCACGGAAGTCAGCGTCGGCACCAGGCGCACCCACAGCGACAGCGTGGTCCGGGCGCGGAGGGCCGCTGCCAACCCCGCCGCCGACGCCAGCGCAAACAGCAGCGTCGCGGCAAACAGGGCGAGCGTCGTCCAGTCGACCCGGCCGAGCGCGTCACGGCCGAAGGCGGCCTGCAGCAGGACGGGCATCGCGAGCAGGCACAGGCCCGCGACCGCCGGCCAGATCACGATCGAGCACCCCGCGAGCGAGCGTCGCCGCACGACGCCGAGCAGCACGAAGGCCACGCACCAAACCGGGGCGATCTGCAGCAGCAACGACGCGGCCGTCAGCACGCGTACCCGCCAGGTGGCGGCCTGTCGCGAGGCTTGCTCACCGTAGGCCCAACCGGCGACCATCACCGGTTCTCCGTCGGCATCGTGCCCGAAGCGGATCGACGAGCCGCCCTGGCCGGGGATGCGGTAAGCGCCGTCGGGCGTGGGGACGACCTCCACCGCAGGAGCAACGGTGCCACTGATCCGGACGCCGGCGTCGCTGGACGTGACGTCCCAGCCGATCACCGCGCGCTCGACGAAGCCGAGCAGGCTGTGGCGAGGATTGCCGAAGCGGTAAAAGGCCGCGTGACGATCGCGGGCAGGGTCGGGGCGGACCGAAGGCGGCCGGGGTAGCTCGCGGCCGGCGGTGAGGGCGGCGAACAGCAACCCTCGGATCTCCACGTAGGCGCGTGGCGAGTGGGTGGCGTTGAGCAACATGACGTAGCCGACGCCGAGCTCGGGAAAGTAGCGGTAACACGACAAGAAGCCCGGAAGCCCGCCGTCGTGACCGTGGCCGACGACCGGGTGCGCCACGTCGCCGTAGTTGCCCAGGCCGTAGGTGGAATCCGTGGCCTCGAGCTGCGTCGTGGTGCCGCGCTCGATCCGGGCCTGGCCCGCAGGGGTGACGATCGGTGGGTAGCCCTCTCCACGCACCAGCTGGTAGTGCACCAGCGCCGCCATCTCGACGGGGCTTGCGAGCAGCGCTCCCGCACCGCGGTGGGCCAGCGGCGAGAACAGGGCGGGTGTCTCCGGATCGAGGTAACCGGTCACCAAGCGTCGCGACAGGTCCGGGGTGCGAACCATCGCCGCGGTCTTCATGCCGATCGGACGCAGCACCTCATCGGTCAACCAAGCGTCGAAGCGCGCACCGGTGGCGCGCTCGATCGCCAGCGCCGCCACCGAGTAGCCGACGTTGCTGTACGACGTGCGGCTTCCGGGGCGCCAACGAATCGCGCGCGACCGCGGGTTGATCGTCAACGCCTCCGCCGGCCCCATCGTGTCGTGCTCGGCGTAGTACTCGTTGAAGTGCATGTCGTCGAAGCCGGCGGTGTGCTCCAGCGCGTGCGCCAGCGTGACCGGGGCGACGTCGCGCCAGGGATTGTCCAGCGACAGCTCGGGCAGCGAGGCATGGAGGGGTTGGTCCAAATCGAGGGCGCCCTGCTCGTGCAGCCGCATCACGCCCAGGCCAACGACGCTCTTGGTAATCGACGCGACGCGAAAGACCGAGTCGACGTCGACCGCGCGCTGCGTTTGTCGATCGGTCACCCCGATCCCGGCCGCCCAGCGCATCCCGTGGCGGTCGACCAGGGCCACGCCGACGCCCGGCACCCCCTCGCGCTGCAGGATGGCGTCGATGCGCGTCCGGAGCTCTTCGTAGTCCGTCGATCCGTCGGCGTGCGTCGCAACGACGGCGCGGTCGATGGCGACCGCGGGCAGCGGGCCCTCGGCGAGCACGGGGGCTGAAGGCTCCCGCGGCGGGAACATCAGCACCGCCCACGCGGCCAGCATCGAGACGCACGCGGTGACCAGCAGCGAGGTCGTTCGGGGGCTCACCAAGCGACTGTACCGCCGCGCTGCGCGTGCGGGCGCCGCGACGTCGACGGGTCCCTCAAGGGGCGAGACGGGCGCGGTTGCGCTGTAGGAAGGCCGGCAGCGACTCTGGCGCGCGTCCGAGCACGTCGGCGATCACCGACGTCGTCGCGGCGGCCCACCCGTTGCGCTTGACCCCCTCGAGGCCGACCAGCGCATCCACCATCCACCCCGGTGTGCCCATGCCGAGCAGACCCTCGCGCTGCTGCTCCGGCGTGAGCGCGATCGATCGCACCGGTTTGCCGAGCGCGTCGCTGACCGCCGTCGCGACCTCGTCGTCCGCGAACGCCTTGGCGCCCGTGATGACGTAGGTCTGCCCGCGGTGTTCGCCCGGCGACTGCAGGATCGCGGCCGCGACTTCGGCGATGTCCGCCGTGCTCACGTACGCGGCGCGTCCCTCGCCCGCCGCTCCGTACAGGGCTCCCTCCGCCGCAATCGTGGCACCGCCGTAGGTGACCACGTTATCCATGAAGAAGGTGGGTTGCAGCACCGTCCAGCCCAGGCCGCTGTCCTTGACCAGGGTCTCCGCCTGACCATGGTCGGCGGCGAGCGCAAAATCGGAGTTGGGGTCGGCGCCCAGCGCAGACATTCGCACGATCGTCTTCACGCCGGCCTCCTTGGCCGCGCTGACCACGGCGGCGACGAGGGGGCGGCTGTCCTGCACGAACGGCGTGAGCAGGAAGATGCGCCCGACGCCGTCGACGGCGGCGCGGACCGAGGCGGTGTCGCTGAAGTCGAAGGCTACGACCTCGGCCCCGGCCTGGCGCAGGTCGTCGGCGTCGGCGGGGTTGCGAACCGCGGCACGGACCCGAGCTCCGGCATGGGCGAGGGCGGCGGCAACCTGGCGCCCAACGGTGCCTGTGGCGCCGGTGACGAGAATGACGGGGGATTGGGTGGGTTGGATGTCGCTCATGGCTCGTGGCCTCCACTGCAGGTATGGCCCGGAGCCGAGAGTGTTCCAAGTGCATTGTTGTCAGATATAAGATGCATGAAGTGCAGCTATCAGGAATCGACCTCAACCTGCTCCCGGTCCTGCACGCGCTGCTCGAGACCCGCAGCGTCAAGCTCGCCGCCGCCCGGGTGAACCTCTCGGCTTCGGCGACCAGCCACGCGTTGGCCCGCCTGCGCGACGCCCTCGGAGATCCGCTGCTCGTCCGCGCGGGGCGGGCGCTGACCCTGACGCCGCGGGCGGAGGGCCTGCAGCCGCGGCTGCGTCAGCTCTTCGAGGGGCTCGAGGCTGCGCTCGCATTCGAGGAGGCCATCGACCCGGCGACGCTGCGTCGCGCCTTTCGGATCGTCGCCACCGACTACGTGGAGCTGATCGTGGCGCCGGCGCTGTCGGCCGAGGTCGCCGCCGCGGCGCCGGGTGTCGATCTCTTTCACGAACACCTCGATGATGCCGTCACCGCGCTGCGATCGGGCGGGGCCGACCTCGCCGTCGGGGTGCTTGGTTCGCTTCCCGAGGACGTGTTCGTCGAGCGGCTCGTGACCGAACGCTTCGTCCTCCTGATGCGACGAGGACACCCCGCGAGCCGAGGCCGACTCACCCCGGCTCGGTTCGCGGCGCTCGATCACCTGCTGGTCTCGCCGCGTGGTGGCCCCTCGGGAATCGTCGACCGGATTCTGGCCGAGGGCGGGTTGCACCGACGGGTCGCACGCACGGTGGCCACCTTCGCCGTGGCACCCTATCTGCTCGTGGGCTCCGACCTGGTGCTCACCGTCGCAGAGCGGGTCGCCAAGACGCACGCCACGTCCTTGGGCCTGGTCATACGGCGGCCGCCGATCGAGCTGCCGACCTTCGACCTGGTGGCGGCTTGGCACCGACGCCACGAGCTCGACCCAGGGCATCGCTGGCTGCGCGAGCGGCTGCGCGACGTGGCGCGGACTCGCTGACGACCGTTCATCAGCGGTATGGATCGTCGGCGGCGCCGAGCTGACGCGTGAGCAGGGCGATCGCGACGTCGAGGTGGCGCTCGGGAGGCAGCACGGGACCGAGCAGACGCGCCTGCACCCGCCGCTGCCACAGCCGCTCGTCCCACGTGGCGCGGTTGCACACCGACTGCAGCTGTCGCATGACCCGGGTGAAGTTCGCCCGGCGCGTGGGCTCGACGACGCCGGCCTGTACCGCCGCGTACTGCACCGAAGGCTCGGCAAAGACGAGCGTGGGGTGACCGACCGCGTACAGATGTACGAAGGCTTCGCGCGTCTCGGTGCGGCGCTGAGACACGGTGGGGCTGCTGGCGGTCGGAAAGCCGAACGCGGCGCCGATCATCGTGGCTTTGGGGTTGCCGCGATCGACCGTGGCCTCGTGGCGTACCGAGTAGCGCTGTCCCGCCAGGCCGAGATGGATCGAGGACAGCTCGATTTCGTGACGCACGCCCCCGTCGGCGATCGCGGACATGATGCCGCCCGCGAGCGAGAACCGTCGCACCGTGCTGCGAAGCTCGTGCGGACTGCCGGGCATGACCCACGCCGACAGCCCCAGCCCGCGAACGGCGGCGGCGATGGCCTCGGCGAGCCCTTCCTCGCCGTAGTGTCCCAGGATACCCGGCCAGCCCGCGAGCACCCGCAGCCGACTTCGCGCGTCGTACAAACTCATCCCGGTGCGCTCCGCCAGTGACTCGGCCAGCATGGCGTCGGGCGTGGCCGGGGGATTGAAGGCGACGAGGTGCATCGTCAGCGCGGCCAGTCTTCGGGGCGCGTGAGCTCCTTGGGCGGGAGCATGTCGTCGGGGAACGGAACCTGCGTACGAATGTCCCGGTTGCCTCCTGGGGGCAGCGGGTTTTGGTGCGTGCGCTCGAATCGATAGTTCGGGTCGGGCGGGTTGACCATCGAGAGCGTGTCGAAGAACGCCGGATGCCGCGAGATGATCATCGCCCCTCCACGATCGACGTCGACCGCGACCATCAGCGGTTCGTGCCCGATGACGGTCCCGTCGACCGAGATCTCGGTCCCGGGCTCGTAGTCGTCGAGCAGAAACAGCGCGAAGCGACTCGGCGCGTTCGTCTCGGGGTTGATCGTCGGATCGATGCCGGCGTCGCCCAGGTCCACGCGGTCCCGCACCGACGTGTGAGCGGCGACGATCTTGGGATACGTGGTGTCGGTGGGATCGGCGGGACCAGCCTCGGCGAGGCGGCGAAGCAGCTCGTAGGCGACGCGCAGGTCGTTGGGGAGCTGGTGGCGCTCCCACGCACGCAGATGGGCCAGGGCTTGGGCATAGCGCACCCGCGCCCGTCCCAGCGCGGGGCCCTGCGCACGGTCGTACGCATCTGCGGCCAAGCCGAACGCCCGGGCGGCGACGATGAAGGTCTCGTCGGCGAATGCGTCGCAGCCGGCTTGGTAGTGCTTGCGGGCATCTGCCGCTCGACTTCCGGCGAGCGCGTCGAAGTCGGGTGCATCGCCGTCGGGCGGGGGCGCCGGTGGTCGGGCCGCCGGAGCGCTGGACTCGGCAGCCGGCGTCGTGGCGGACGAAGCGACGGCTTGGGTGCCGGGCTGCGGCTCGGTGTCGGCGTTCGGATCGACGACGACCCATGCCAGCGCTGCCGCCAGCCCCACCGTCGCGACCCCGAGCAGCATGGTTGTCTTGCCGCGTCGCGGTGGCCGGTCGCCGGTGACCCGCGCGAGCGCATCGAGCAGGTGCCGCATGCTGGCGTGTCGCTGCTCCGGCTCGCGCGACAAACCGCGCTCGAGAATCGGCCGCAGCGCGTCGGGGTAGGGCCCCGCCGGCAGAGCGACGGGTTGCTCCTCCAGCACGCTGTGGGCGATGCGGGTGAGCGAGTCGCCGGCAAACGGACGAAACCCGGTCAGCGCCTGAAACAGCGCCACGCAATACGAGAACTGATCGGATGCCGGACCCACCGTGCCGCCGCCGAACTGCTCGGGCGACATGAACGCCGGTGTGCCGAGCAGCTCGCCGGTGTGCGTCAGCGAGCTGTCACGCGATAGCGCCTCTTCCTCGCTCGATTCGGGGGACGACTCGATCGAGCCGTCGGTTGCCAGCCCGAAATCGACGACGCGCACGCGACCATCTTCGCCCACCAGCACGTTGTGCGGCTTGAAGTCGCGATGCACGAGACCGGCTTCGTGCGCGGCCGCGAGTCCTTCGCCTGCCTGCCGAAACACCGCCACGATCTCGGTCCACGAGCGCTGGGTGCCATCGAGCCACGCGCGAAGGTCCTCGCCTTCGACGAGCTCCATGGCGACGAACGTGTGCCCCTCGTGCTCGCCGACCTCGTAGACCGGGACGACGTTGGGATGCGACAGCTGGGCGAGGGCCTGTGCCTCTCGGCGAAGGCGCAACCGAGCGCGATCCGACGTCGCGTCGTGGTTGAGAACCTTCACGGCGACCTTGCGCGCAAGCTCGGGGTCCAGGCCCGCGAACACGCTGCCCATGCCCCCTGCGCCGAGGCGCTTCTGGATGAAAAAGCGACCGACCTGCGGGGGCGGGCGGCCCGGCTCCAGGAGGCGCTGACCGATGCGTTGCCCCAGCGAGGACGGCAACTCGCCCGGTGGACCCGCTTCCTGGGTCGCTTCGGGGTCGTTGTCCGCCGATCCGCTCCTTTGCAGGTCCTCGGATGTCAGCGTGCGGGCGCTGGCCCAGTCCGCATGGTCACCGGTGGGCACGGCAGCGCACAGCCTAGCAGGTTGGGCGCACCCGGGCCCGTCGGCATCCCGGCATTCGCGCCGGCGATGCGGGTCACGCCGAGGCCGAGCGACGCCGCTGACCGAACGCCCAGCCGCACAACAGCAGCGCCAGCGATGCGTTCGAAGGGGTCGACCCCGGCCCGCTGGTGCAGCTGCACCCACCGCCGTCGTCGGCACCACCATCGCCGCCCGACTCGCCCTCGGTGCCCCACGCCTCGTCGGCGTCGTCATCCGCTGGGTCGCCCCCCGTGCCACCGGAGCCGGGGTCGGGAACACCACCGGTCATCCCGTCGCCACCGGAGTCGGGATCGGGATCGGGATCGGGATCGGGATCGGGGGTCGGGTTGGGATCGGGGACTGGCGTGGCGTCCAGCGAGCAGTCATCGCCTTCTTGCTGGGGACCGAGCGAGCCACACAGCTCGGCGTGCGAGTTCTGCCGCCCCGGCGAGCAGTAGAGGTCATGAACCTCGACGCACGACTCCGACGTTCGCGTGACGCACTCGATCCCGAGCTCCGACTCTTCCCAGACCACGGGGTTCATGATCTCGTCGGTGTCGGTCTGCGTGTGGCCCAGGCCGAAGGAATGACCCGCCTCGTGCACGATGAGGTTCGCATCGGTCAACGACGCGTCGCCCTCGGCCACGAACGCGATCGTGTTGGGGTTTTCATTGCCGCAGTCGGCGGTTGAAAAGCCGCCGCTGTCATCGCCGTGCGCGGCGATCATGACCATGGTGTATGGCCCCGCGTCAGGGCGGGTGAGGGTCACGACGACGTCGAAGGGCGCGAGGACCTCGGCCACGCGGGCCCGGGCCATCTCGCGCTTGTCGGGCGTCCAGGCGGGGAACGGGACGAACGTGCCGGTCATGAAGTCCCAGATCGTCGTGTTGTTGGGCGCGTCGTCGTCGCCCAGCGTCAGCTCGCCGCCGTCGAAGTTGAGGTAGAGGACCTGCGGGTTGTCGCTCAACGGATGCTCGGCGCGGGCGGTCAGCGACGCCGGGGGACAACTGGCGTGCGCCGCTCGACAGGTCTTGGGGGCCGCGCCGTCGTAGTCCGTCACAAGCTCGGGTGGCGTCCCGGTGAGCAGCACGAGTCCGACGGCCTGTACGGTGATGGTGAGCATCGATTCTGCCTCCGCCAACACGAGTGTTGTCGCGGGGCCGAAAACGGCTCACGCCTCTTCGAGTACGGGGGCCTCAGGACATGCCCGCCGCGTGCAGGGGGCATCGCGCGAGGCAGCGGACGCCGCGTCCGACCCGTCGGGTCAGCGCCGCGAGCAGCAGCAGGGGCACGCCGAGTCCGAACACGATGGCCAGCGAGCACGCGAGGGCCGACCAGCCCAGGAATGCGAGCCCATCGCGGGGGCGAGCGCGCCCGCTCCGACCGATCCCGAGCTCGCGCCGCATCGCGTCGACGGAGTGGGGCAGCCGACGCCGCGGGGCCGAATCACGATAGAGGTTGTCGGCGGAACGACCGGCGACGAACGCTCGCCACGTCGCCCGCGGCGCTCCGAGCAGCCCGGTGAACAGGCCGAACAGCGCGATGAACCACGCGTAGACGTAGCGACCACCGCCGCCCGAGCCCAGCTCCCACGCGCTGATCTCGGCCTCGCCGCGCCAGTCGGCGCGATAGCCCGTCAGCGGATGATGCAGGTCGTGAACCCGGAGCGCCTCTGCCCGCATGGGTGGGTTGGGGACGCTGTAGGGGACCGGACCGAACTGGGCGTGGGCCCACGCGTCGTCGTAGCCGCCGTCGGGCGGAAAGCCGCTCTCCGCGAAGAACCGGCGGCGCGCATCCTCCAACGTCTCGCCCATCGACTTCATGTCGTCGCGGCGAGGGCGACAGTTACAGGGCTGGCCTGGCCTAGCTCTCGACGAAGGCCTTGAGCCGCTTGCTGCGGCTGGGGTGCCGCAGCTTTCGCAGTGCTTTGGCCTCGATCTGTCGGATGCGCTCGCGGGTGACCGAGAAGTCCTGGCCCACCTCTTCGAGCGTGTGGTCGGACGCCTCGCCGATGCCGAAGCGCATCCGCAGCACCTTCTCCTCGCGCGGCGTCAGCGTGGCGAGCACCCGTCGGGTCTGGTCGGCGAGGTTGATGTTGATGACCGCGTCCGAGGGCGAGGTCATGTTCTTGTCCTCGATGAAGTCGCCGAGATGGCTGTCTTCTTCCTCGCCGATCGGGGTCTCGAGCGAGATGGGCTCCTTGGCGATCTTGAGCACCTTGCGGACCTTGTCCAGCGGCAGCTCCATCTTCTCGGCGATCTCCTCCGGCGTGGGCTCGCGGCCGAGCTCCTGCACGAGGTGACGCGACGTCCGGATCAACTTGTTGATCGTCTCGATCATGTGGACCGGGATCCGGATCGTGCGAGCCTGGTCCGCGATGGCGCGGGTGATCGCCTGCCGAATCCACCACGTGGCGTAGGTCGAGAACTTGTAGCCGCGCTTGTACTCGAACTTGTCCACGGCCTTCATCAGGCCGATGTTGCCCTCCTGGATCAGGTCCAGGAACTGCAGGCCGCGGTTGGTGTACTTCTTGGCGATCGAGACGACCAGCCGCAGGTTGGCCTCGACCAGCTCGGCCTTGGCCTTCTCCGCCTGACGACGTGCCTTCATCAGGGCGCGGTGCAGCTCGAGCAGCGACTCCGCGGTCAGGTGTGTCTCCTGCTCGACCTGGCGAATGCGCTTGGTCGCCAGCCGCATGCGGGCCTCGATCTCGTGCAGCTCCGAGGGGTGCAGGCCGAGCCGACGGCACAGCTTGAACTCCTCTTCCTCGGACAGGCGCACGTCCTTGAACAGCTTGCGCATCTCCCCGAGATCCATGCCCGCTCGGCGCTCGCACTCGTGCAGGTCACGGTGCGCTCGGTCGACGCGCCCGACGAGCTGGTTGAGCTCCTCGACGATGCCGTCGATGGGGCGGCGCGAGAGGCTGACGTCGTTCACCGCGTCGAAGTTGGCGCGCTCGTGGTCGGCGATCGAGCGCAGGTGAGCCTCCTGCTGGGACTCGTTGCCGCTGGCCTCCGCGACCTGTTCACGCAGTCGCTCGATCTCCTTGGAGTGTCGCCGAATCTTGTCGATCTGCTTGGCGAGGTTTTCCAGCGCCGCCTCTTGGTTGGGGGGCGCGGTGTTCTCGGGCTGATTGGGTGCGGTGGGGTTGTCGTTGGGCGCCTGGATCTGAATGACGTCCTTGACCCGAAGCTGGCCTCGCTTGATCCGATCCTGCATCTCGAGGACGTAGGGCACGGCGACCGGGCTTCGCAGCGCGATCTGAAGCAGCTTGCGCTCGCCGTCCTCGATGCGCTTGGCGATCTCGACCTCGCCCTCGCGCGTGAGCAGCGAGACGCTGCCCATCTTGCGGAGGTACATGCGAACCGGATCGTTGGTGCGGCTCGCCTCGTCCTCGTCGCCCTCGTACCGCTTGGGCATCGAGCGACGGCTGCCCTTGCCCTTGCCTTTGCCCTTGCCGCCCGCGCCACCCTTGGCGTTCGGTGTGGCGGCGACAACTTCGACGCCCTCGGCGACGAGCAGCTTTTCCCACTCGCCGATCTTGGAGGGGTCGACGAGGTCGGGAGGAAGCAGACGCGTCAGCTCGTCGTAGGTGATGCGCCCCTTCTTTTTGCCGAAGTCGACGAGCTGCTGCTCGAGCTTGTCTCGGTCAACGTTTCGGACGGTACTGGGCTTGGTCATGGCAACCTCTTGGGGTTCGTCGAGTTACGGCTAAGCATCGCCGGGATCGGCAGCCGGCGGCTGGGGGTCGGAGGAGAGGTCGGGAAGCGGAGCGGAGGGGGTGGGGGGCAGCGGCTGGCCCAGGCGAAGGCCCTGCTGCTGTCGGCGCAGCGCGAGCTTTTCCATCTGGAGCCGGCGAACGCGGTCGAGGTCTCCCTCTCGGGTGGCCTGAGCGCATTCGCGGTCGAGCTTTTTGATGTCGTGGTCGAGCGCCTCTTCGCGGCAGCGGTGAACGAGCTCGTCCAGCACGCCTTTGGGGTCGTCGGGCTCGCCATCTCCGCGGTAGCTCCCGGACAGCACGCTGTCGTGGATCCGCCGTTGCTCGGACTCGGGGACCAGCGCGAGCAGCTCGGGCATCGAGGGGGCGCGGCCATTGTCGGCACCGTCGAGCACGGCATCGACGATCGGGCGCAGGCGCGGGTCGTCGATACAGGCAATTGCACCGATGCGTCGCGCGACGCCGGCCAGATGAGGGAGGTCGACGAGCAACGTTGTGAGTTGGGCTTGGCCCTCGGGCAGCGCCGCCGCGGAGACCACGGTCGCGGATACTGGCACACCTGGCGACGATTCCCCATGAAAGCGGCGATCCGATCCGTCCGGCGGTGGCGGATCCATTCGCGGATCCATGCGTGGATCCATGCGTGGATCCATGCGCCGATCCATTCGCGGATCGCCGCCGCGATCACGACGTGGATCAGAACGTCGATCCGATCGCGAATCCCCGCGCGAACGATCGTTGCGGGGTCGGTTCATGTAGGTCCGAATCCGAGCCGCGATCTGAGCGAGCGGAAGATCGAAGAGCTCCGCGGCGACGTTGGCGTACATCTCCCTCGCGCCGGGGCGCGGCGCGGAGGCGATGAGAGGAATGAGGCGGTCGAGTCCCTGGGCTCGTGCGTCGAGGCCCCGTCCGGCCTTCGCTGCAATCCGCGTCATCATCTCTTCCAAAGCAGAGCGCGGGTTTTCGAGAAGCGCCACCAACTTCTCGCGTCCGAGACTGTCGGGATCCTGCCCTTCGGGTAGGAGCACCATCCGAACGTCGAGGTCCTGGGCCATCAGCAGCGGCAATGCCTTCCACGCCGCCTTCTTGCCCGCCGAGTCGCCGTCGAAGCACAGCACGACCTTCTTGGTGAAGCGCGCGACGAGCTTGGCCTGGTCCTCGGTCAGTGCCGTACCCAGCGGAGCGATCGTCTCGGCGAGCTCCCACTGATGAAGCTTGAGCACGTCGACGTTGCCCTCCACCAAGATGGCGCGCTCCGCACCGTGAATGGCCCGGCGCGCCTGCGCCAGCCCGAAGAGCACCTTTCCTTTGCTGTAGAGCAGCGTTTCGGGGCTGTTGGTGTACTTCGGGATCGGTCGGTCGTCCTCACCGGCCTCGTCGTGCGGGGGGACGATGCGTCCGGAGAACGCGATGACCTCGCCCCCCGGCTGGACGACGGGGAACATCAGGCGGCCGCGAAAACGATCATAGAAGGAGCTGCTGCGATCACTCTTGGCGACCAGCCCGAGCTTGTCGGCCAGGTGCAGGTCGAGCTCGGCATCCTGCAGCGCGCGGGTCAGGCGATCCCAGCCGGCCTCGGACGGCGCCGGTGCGTAGCCCAGCTCGAAGGACTCCGACACCTCGGCATCGATCCCCCGTGCCTCGAGGTAGGCCCGACCCGCCGCCGATTCCTCGGCATCCGATTTCAGGACCTCTCGGTACAGGTCGGTCGCCGCCCGCATCAGGGCGTAGGCGTCGTCCTTGGCGGTCCGATCTGGACCTCGTCGCACCGAGCTGGCGGGGAGGTGGACCCCGTACATGTCGGCGAGCTTGGTGACGGTCTCGGGGAAGCTCTTGCCCTCGATCTCCATGACGAAGCGGATCGCATCGCCCGAGACCCCGCAGCCGAAGCACTTGTAGCCCTTGCGCGCCGGGTTGACGTTGAAGCTCGGCGACCGCTCGTTGTGAAAAGGGCAGAGCCCCTTGAAGTTGCGGCCCTGCCGCCTCAGCTCGACGTAACGGCCGATGAGGTCCACGATGTCCACGCGATCGCGAACCTCCTGGACTTTCTCGTCAGGGATACCCGCCATGAGGGACAGCTGGGGAATCACGGGCGCCCCCACAGATCGCCCTTCCCACGCTGTAAGGATCCCTACAATCGCCGCCGGTGCAAGGCAAGTTCGCAGAAAACTTGCCGAACCGGGCGGCCGCGTGTCATCGGCGAAACTGATGAACGCGTCGCAAGGGCCGCTCGTGCACTACCCCGCCATTGCCGCTGACTCGGTCGAATCGCCGGGTGAGGCCGCTGCGACGGGGGACGTGGAGGTCGTGGAGATCCACGCGCAGCCCCCACCATCGCCGGGATCGCCATCGGGATCGGCGATCGAGCCGGGTCGCGAGCGACGGCGCAGTGGTCAGCGACGACGGGCGAGCGATCGCCTGTACGACCGGGCCACACGCGACTACTCCCGCAACGCCGCGCTCGAGCGGGTGCGGGACGTCGAGACGATGATGCTCTTCGTCGACGATGATCTACGGGAGACCGCGCTGTCTCTCGGTCGGATCGAGACCTACCTGGTGCGAACGCTGAAGACCCTCGAGCGCCCCGACGTGCGGCGCTCGGACGTCACCGAGCTCGCCGGCGACACGTCGGTGCTCGACCACCTCGACATGCTCAACGAGACCGTCGAGAGCCTGCGTCGCCGCCTGACCCGCCTCGCGTCGCGGATGCGCTGAGCGTGCTCTGAGCGTGCACCGGGGCCGCGACCTGCGGTAAGCAACGCCTGCGTGCCGGACCAGCCGACCCCCGAGGGCCGTCGGATCGCCCTCGTCGCCATCGGGGTGACGATCGGCCTGTACGTCGCGTACGGGTTGCTGGCGTTCGTGCCGATCTCGGGGGACCTGCGCTACCTGTTTCTGGTCGCGGCCTTCTACTTCCTGCCGTCGCTGGTCCTCAAGAAGGATCCCGAGCGGCAGGCTCGCTATCAGGTCGGGCCACGGGGGGTGGTGCCGGAGTTCTCATGGCGCGGGGCGAAGTGGGCCGCGATCGCGATCGCGGTGGTCTTTCCCATCTTCGTGCTCGGCTTTCTGTGGTTTTACTCGCGGGTTTGCCACGGCGAGACGGGGATCCTCCAGCCGGTGCTGTGGCTCGAGTCCCTGACCCCTTGGGCAGGCGGGCTCGAGCGGTTCTTGGGCAAGCTGTGCCGGGGCTACGGCGAGGGGTTCTTCCCCGAAGCCATCCGCTTGCCGGCGGACTGGATGAAGTACGGGGGCCTGGGCATCCTGCTCGCCGTCGCGATCGAAGTGTTCGCGATCGCGTTGCCCGAGGAGGTCTTTCACCGCGGGTATTTGATGAGCGCGCTCGAGGAGCGCTGGCCGCCCAAGCGCAATCTGCTCGGGGTTCCGTTCGGCCTCGCGGCGGTACTGGCGAGCTTCATGTTCGCGGTGGGGCATCTGGTCGGCATGGCGGAGGTCGCCCGGCTCGCGACGTTCTTCCCGTCGCTGCTGTTTTCGTGGTTGTGGCGCGGCTCGGGCAGCCTGTGGGCACCGGCGCTGTTCCACGCCGCCTCCAACCTGCTGATGGCCGTGCTGTTGGCGAGCACGTTTCCCTGACCGGGGTCTGCTAAGGTCGCGGCCCAGATGGCGGACGGCCGAATCGCCGCGTTCTTCGACATCGACCACACGGTGCTCGAGATCAACTCGGGAACCAAGTGGGTCGGTTACCAATGGAAAACCGGACGCATGGGCCCCATCGAGCTCATGCGGGCGCTGTGGTGGACCGGGCAGTATCGCCTCGGCTGGCTCGACTTCGACTCGATGGCGGCGCGGGTCATCGCCCAGTACGAGGGGCAGGCGGTCGAGCCGATCGAGAAGGAAGTCGCCCAGTGGTTTGCTCGTGAAATCGAGTGGGCGATCTGCACCGAGGCACGCAAGGCCGTCGCGACGCACCGCGAGGAGGGCCACGTCATCGCGCTGCTCACGTCGGCGACACGATTTCTGTCGTGGCCGGTCGCCAACGCCCTGCAGGTCGAGCACGTGCTGTGCACCGAGGTCGAGGAGGTTGGGGGGTGCTTCACGGGCAAGTACCTGCCGCCCCCGTGTTACGGCAAAGGCAAGGTCGACAAGGCGGAGCTCTTCGCCGCCGAACATGGCGTCGACCTCGAGGCGAGTTTCTTCTACACCGACTCCGTTTCCGATCTGCCGATGCTCGAGCGCGTCGGCAACCCACGGGTCGTCAACCCTGACCCCCGTCTACGCCGCCGAGCCGCCCAGCGTGGGTGGTCGGTGGAGACCTGGACCGCACCATGAGCCATCCGCATCCGCTGAGCCCACGCCCGCTGCCCCCCGTCGTCGTCGATGGAATCATCGAGGCGGCGCTCGCCGAAGACCTCGGTGGTGGCGACCCGACCTCCGAGTGCACGGTGCCGGCCGGGACGACCGCGTGCGCACATATGGTCGCCAAGGCGCGGCTGGTCGTCGCGGGACTGCCGGTGGCGCAGCGGGTCTTCGAGCGGCTCGACCCCACGGTGAAGTTCACCCGCTCCGCGCAGGACGGCGACGTGCTGCAGCCAGGCGCGCGCTTGGCCACCATCGAGGGAGACGCCCGAGCGATCCTCGCCGCCGAACGCACCGCGCTCAACTTCGTGCAGCGCATGGCGGCCAGCGTCTCGCCGACGCAGAGGTTCGTGGAACCGGCCGCTGGGCGCTGCCGGGTGGTCGACACCCGCAAAACCACCCCCGGGCTGCGGGCGCTGCAGCGCTACGCGGTGCGGTGCGGCGGGGGCCACAACCACCGCGACGACCTCGGCGGCGGGGTTCTGATCAAGGAAAATCACATCCGCGCCGCGGGCGGTATCGATGCTGCGGTCGGCTCCGCGCGCGCTGCCGCCCCGCATGCGCTGAGGGTCGAGTGCGAAGTCACCAACCACGACGAGCTCGAGCAGGCGCTGCAGGCCGGCGCGGACGTGGTCATGCTCGACAACATGGACGATGAGGCCGTGCGTAAGGCCGTGGGCCAGGTGGCGGGGCGCGCAATCGTCGAGGTCAGCGGCAACGTCACGGTGGAGCGAATCGCGGTGCTCGCGGAGCTGGGGGTCGACGTCATCAGCGTCGGCGCCCTCACGCACAGCGCCCCGGCGGCGGATATCTCGTTGCTGTTCGAGACCGGCACAAACGCGGTATGACTGCCGCTGGATGACGCCTCGGGCCCAAGCGAGCGACGACCTCAGCGCCCTGTCGCCGGGCACCAAGGTGCTGGGGACGCCCCACGAGCACCACGCCTCGTTGCCTTCGACCAACACCCGCGCCGCGGCGTGGGCATCGGAGGGGGCACCGCACGGGGCGCTCGTCACCGCCGACGAGCAGACCGACGGGCGCGGACGTCTCGGCCGCACGTGGTACTCGCCCGCCGGCCAGGCGCTGTACGCTTCCCTCGTCGCGCGGCCGTCCACGGGCGCGCTCGACCTCGGACCGCTGTCGCTCGCGGTGGGCTTGGGGATCTTCGACGGGCTGGTGGCATGTGGTGTTCCGCAGCCGCGCCTGAAGTGGCCCAATGACGTGCTCGTCGATGGGTTCAAGCTCGCGGGCGTGTTGTCGGAAGCCCGCTGGGCCGGCAGCGCGCCGGAGATCGCGATCGGTTTCGGCATCAACGTGCACAACACCGGGTTTCCGGGACAGCTCGCACGGCAGGCCACCAGCCTCGCCCTGCTGATGGACGACCCGCCGGGGCGGGGGGAGCTGCTCGAGTCGATCCTCGGCGGACTCGAGCCGGTGCTCGAGGAGTTCTTCGCGCACGGCTTTTCGGCGATCAAGCGGCGCTACGTCGAGGCGTGCGTCACGGTGGGGCAGGGCGTGCGCGTGGGCAACCGCGAGACGCCCGACCTCGCAGTCTCGGCCCGTGCCGAGCGTATCGACGACAGCGGCGCCTTGTGGGTCCGCCCCGACGACGGCGGACCGGAGACGAAAGTGCAAAACGCCGACGTCTGGGACTCTAGCGCTACGCGCTAGAGTGTCAGTCGCCGCGGCGCTGGGAGAGGAACTCGAGGTCGCCGGCGACGCGGGTTTCGAGGAAGCGGGCGAGGCGGTGAAAGTCGCTGCCCGATTCGATGAAGCGCACGGTGGTTTTGAGCGTCTTGCCGTCGACGATCTTGGCGAACGGCACGTAGACCAGGTCGAGCTGTCCGGTGACGGAGACCATGTGCCCGTCCAGGCCTTCCTCGACCAGCGCCCGATAGGCTCCGATGCCGAGCTGGCTGCCGAGCATCACGTCGAACGCGTGAGGGGCGGCGCAGCGCGACTCGTAGCCCAGCTGCAGGCCCTTGATCTTGCGCTTGCGACCGGTGCGCTCGAAGAAGCGTCGCTCCACCTGCTGCGCGACGAGCTTGCCCACGTCGAACATGCCCAGCGAGATGTGCCCGTGGTCGTCCCGGGGGGTGTCGTCGATGAAGTCGTGCGGCAGCATTTCGGCCAGTCCCTCGGCCAAGACCACGGTGCCGTAGCGTTTGCCCCGTTGCTCGCGAGCCAGCATCAAGTCGACGATGCGGTCGCAAAGGCCGTCGAGGCACAGACACGTCTCGCCGTCGCGACCGGGCTTGGACAGACTCCCGGTCACGTCTTCCCGGGCGACGACCATGTGGGCCTCCCCGGCGATCGCGACCCCGTAGGAAAGCCACCCCGCCTTGCGCCCCATCGTCTCCACGATGAAGTAGCTCTCCGTCGCCAGCGCGTCCGCCCGGAGGTTCTGTAGCTCCTTGGCCATGACGTCCACCGCGGTGAAAAAGCCGAACGTGAAGTCGATGCCGTGATAGTCGTTGTCGATCGTCTTGGGCAGGTGAACGATGCGAACCCGGCGCGCCCCGGCGGGCAGATGCTCCTGGTATTGCAGCAGCAGATTCGCGGTCTTGAGGGTGTCGTCGCCACCGATCGAGATCAGCGCATCGATCTCGAGATCGATGAGCGCCCGGTACACGTTGGCGAGCATCTCCGTCTTGGTCTCGTCTTCGAGGTCGGCGGGGACACAGATGTGCTTGCCTGGGTTTGTCCGTGCGGTTCCGATGACGATGCCCCGCGTGTTCCGGATCCCCCGGAGGTCGCGCTCGTCGAAGACGCGGTAGTGCTCGTCCGGAAGGAGCCGGTGGGTCACGGGGTGGTACGCAGCCAGGTGCGAGTAGCCGTGAAAGAACCCAAGGACCTCCCGGCCATCTTCGATCAACGACGTCGCCGCCGCGGAGATGACCGCATTGGCCGCGGGGGCTGGGCCTCCTGCGAACACGATGCCCACGCGGCGGATGTCGGTGGCGGGTTGGTCAGCCATCGACCGCGCAGGCTAGCAGGATCTCGCCAACGCGGAGCCCGCGGTGCTCGTCACGGGACGATGTCGATGGCCAGGGCGTCCAACGGAGGTCTAAAAGGCGTAATCCACGGTGTACGGCACGCAGGTCTTCCCCTCGGGTTGGGCCACCCGAAAGAAGATCGTGCCGCTGTCGGGCGAGCCGAAGTTGCCGCTGCAGCTGTGGTCCGAGAGCGCAACCGAGTCCGTGCCGCAGCATCCTGGAAGCCCGCCCGGTGAGTCGGCCTCCATGGCTCCCATCGCGCACCCGACGTTGGGGTCGCCCATGTCGCAGTCGAAGTACAGGCAGACCGACAGCTCGGCCTCGGACGTCACACTCACGCTGGGCTCCGAAAAGCACACGAAATCGTCGACGGCGGGCGCAGCGAACATGTCCAGATCGACCCCGGCAAGCGCGCCATCGACTGAGCCGCCGGGCGCGCCGCAGTTGATCGCGTCGAGCATCACGGCTTGCTCCTCCGTCTCGTTGGGCTCGCCTTCGGGCTGTTCGCAGGCGCCGACGCCCTCGCAGATGCCCGCGTCGATGTTGCAGGTCAGGCCAGCGTCGCAAGTGGCGCCGAGATCACACGGACAGCCCTCCTGGCCGGGAGGGCAGACGTCGTCGTCATCGTCGTCGTCATCATCGTCGTCGTCGTCGTCGTCGTCGTCATCGTCATCGTCGTCGCCCGACTCGTCGACCATGTCGTCGTCGTCATCGTCGTCGTCATCGTCGTCGTCGTCATCGGCGGCCATGGTGGTCGCCATCGCCTCCGAGTCGCCTTCGCTCTCCGACTCGCTGCCCCCCGAGTCGAGTGCGTCCCCCGGACCGCATCCGAGGACCCATATCGCGCCCGCACCCAGCAGCCCCCACGTCCAATTCAATCCCCGCAAGCGTCCCATGGCGCAGATTGTACCGTAGGGATCGTGGAAATCGCCGAAACCGCAGTGCCCCGGCGTGACGGCGGCGCGCGGTCTTGGTACTCGTTCGCGCATGGCCAACCCCACCGCGACGATGGAGACCTCCCTCGGAACCTTCGAGGTCGAGCTGTATGTGGACCAGATGCCGATCACCGCCGGCAACTTCGTCAAGCTGGCCAAGAGCGGGTTCTACGACGGTCTGCACTTTCACCGGGTCATCGACAACTTCATGATCCAGTTCGGGTGCCCCCACAGCCGGGACCCCAACAGCCGGCGTGCCGGTACGGGCGACGGACCCGACGGGCCGATCCAGGACGAGCACCCGCCGGCGCACAAGCTGTCGAACGAACCCGGCACGCTGTCGATGGCCAACACCGGCCGTCCCAACAGCGGCAGCTGCCAGTTCTTCATCAACACCAAGCACAACGACTTCCTCGACTGGTTTTCGCCGGGGCAGTCCAAGCACCCCGTGTTCGGCAAGGTCACGTCGGGCATGGAGATCGTCAACAAGATCGGCACTTCGCCCACCAACGCCGGCGACCGCCCGCTCGAGCCGATTCAGATGATCAAGGTCACCGTCAGCGAGTAAGCCACAACCGACGGACGAGACCAGACGAGACCAGACGGGCGGCTCGGGCGAACGCTCAGCCGCTCGTTGCCGTTCCGCCGCTCGGGCACTCGTTGATCGTCGCCGTCGTTCCGGCGCCAGCGCAAAATGCTTCGTTGCCGTCGGCGGTGCAGCAACCCTGCAGCGGGTCGACACCGACTTCGCTGCAGATCGACATCTCAGTGAAGCCGTCAGGGCAGAGGATGGGAGTGTCATTGGGGCCGCACTGGCCTCCGCCGCCGCACCCCCACCAGTCGTTGGCCTCGACCCAGCCGCACTGACTCGCGGTCCAATCCTGCGTCTCGCACACCGGGCCGCCGGAGGTGGCGGGGCCCTCCTCGACGTTGCCCTCGTCGTCGGGGCCATCGGTCGGGGGCGGTCCGTCGGTCATGCTTGGACCGGTCGGCCCCGCGTCATCGTCGTCGTCGTCCGGACCGTCGACGGAGCCGGTCGTGACGTTCACGTCGTCGTCGTCATCGTCACCGTTGTCGTCGCCGGGGTTGTCTGCATTGCCGTCGCCGGGACCGGCGTCACCCGGTCCGCCGTCGTCGAGCTCGTCGGGCTGCCGACACGATTGGCCGTCGCAGACGAGGTCGCCGAGACACAGCCCGTCACTGCACGGGCACTTGTCCTCGCCGGCTCGGCAGTCTGCTCGCCGGCACACCTGCTCGGCGTCGCACACCAGGTCCCCGTTGCATCGGCCATCCTCGTAGCAGGCGCACGCCGAGACGCCGACGCAAACCGTCGCGCCCGGATCCTTGAAGCACCCGTCGCCGAGCCACACAGCCACGAAGACCATCGCCGCCTGCGCAGCACGGAGCTTCCAACGCACGTCACGAGTATAGGAGCGGTCGGTGCCGACACGCCAATGTCGGGTGAGTCACCGGTCTTGGGATGCCCCCGCGGTGGCCTGCTAGTGTTGCGGTGTGTTCATTCGGGACCGATTGGCGCACAAGCAGCCCGTCTTCAGCTTCGAGTTCTTCCCGCCCCGTACGGAGAAGGGTGAGGCGAATCTGCTGCGCAGCCTGGAGCGACTCGCGCCCCTAGAGCCGGATTTCGTCTCTGTGACCTATGGCGCAGGGGGCAGCACGCGCGCTCGGACGCGGGAGATCGTGGCGCGGATCAAGCGCGAGTTCGGGATCGAAGCGATGGCGCACCTGACGTGCGTGGGAGCGACGCGCGAGGAGCTCGCCGCCGTCATCGACGAGCTGGGCGAGGCCGGCGTGCGCAACATTCTCGCACTGCGCGGCGATCCGCCCCGTGGCCAGACCGAATTCGAAGCGACCGAGGGTGGCTTTCGCTACGCCAACGAGCTCGTCGCGTTCGTGCGCGACCGCGGCGGGTTCTCCGTCGGCGCCGCGTGTTACCCCGAGGTTCACCCCGAGGCCAGCGACGCGGCCTGCGACCTGGAAAACCTCAAGCGCAAGGTCGACGCCGGGGCGGACTTTCTCATCACGCAGCTCTTCTTCGACAACGCTGCGTTCTCCAACTTCGTCGAGCGGACGCGCGGAGCGGGCATCGACGTCCCGATCATCGCCGGCATCATGCCGGTGACCAACGTCGCGCAGGTCGAGCGCTTCACGAAGATGTGCGGCGCCACCATTCCCGAGCGGCTGCAGCAGCGCCTTGCGGATGCGGGCGACGACCCGCAGGAGGTGTTCTGGCAGGGCGTTTCCTACGCCGCCAACCAGTGCGGTGAGCTGTTGCGTCGTTCCTGGCCCCGACGCGAGGGACCCGCGGTCGCCGGCGTTCACTTCTACACGCTCAACAAGTCCCCTGCGACGCGGGCGATCTTCGAGATCCTGCAGCTGGGGCGAGTCGGCGCGTTCGGATGAGCGGGCTGTTCGCAGCGGCACTGCCTTCGCTGTTGTCCTCGGTGCTCACGATGGCATCGGGACCGACGTTGTCGGCGTGGGCGAGTGCGGTGCTGGTCGAAGCGTCCGAGAAGCTCGGCCTCGATGCGTTCGTGACGGGCACCGGGACGTGTCCCAAGAAGGCTCGCGTCTGCGTGGGCCTGCATGTGCACCCGGTGGTGGTCGACGACGAGCCCGTTCAGACGCCGGCCTGGTTTGCCGCCCACGTCGCGCACGCCAACGAGTTGTTCGCCGAGATCGGGGTTGGCTTCGAGGTGGTGGAAGTCAGCGCGGCGCCGGCCGAGCACGCCGACATGCAGACCCGAGCCCAGCGCGACAAGCTCGGCCGCAAGGACCATACGCTGGGGGTCGCCCACGTGTATCTGGTCCAGCGCCTCGCCGACGTCGACGTCGAAGGCGAAGAGATTCGCGGCGTGCACTGGCGAGACCGGGCGGGCAAGGGCGTCCGTCGGTGGGTCATCCTGTCGTCCATCGCGAGTTATCCGGTGCTCGCCCACGAGCTCGGACACTTCTTCGGCCTGCCGCACAGCAAGTACCGCATCTCGATCATGAACAAGCGCCCGGCGCCGGATCGTCCCGCCTGGCCCGACCTCGTCTTTCACCCGGACGAGCAGACGATCATGGCCGGCCGCCGCGACGAGATGCTTGGCGATGGGACGCTGAAGAAGCTCAAACGCAAGCGCCGGTAGACGCCGTCACTCGCGGCGTCGGCATGACTCGCCTCAAACTCGGCGCGCGCTGGCGAGCATCCCGGACTCGTCGGCGAGCAGTGCGGCCGCGGACGGCTCGACCATCGTCTCGAGGGCGCGTCGTCGCACCGCGAGTCGGTCGCGTGCCGAAAGGACGCCCCACGCTCGCAGCACCACCGGATCGAAGCGGTCGGGCGGGCCGCCGACGCTCGCTCGCCGCGCGTCGGCCACCGCATCCCACAGGAACTGACCCATGCGCTCGCGGGTCGAGGCGTCCACGCGACGAACGGCCCAGGCGACAAAGCGCCACGCCAGGCGCGCGTGGGCCAGCTCGTCTTCGGCGATCGAGGCGAGGGTCGACGCAAGCTGAGCATCGCGGACCCAGGTTGCGGCCTCTTCCACCTCCATGGCGGCCAGCGTCTCGCCGACGCAGCCCTCGCGAATCGTTGCGCGCGTGACGGTGAGCAGGTCGACGGGGCCCGACATGGCGTCCTCCATGTCCAGCGGACCTGGCGACAGCGCGTGGCCACCGAGCGCCCGCGCGATCGAAAAGCATGCCTGCGCGTGCCGGACTTCGTCGGCGAGCGCCGCCTGAGCCTCGAGCACCATTTGCGGGGGCGCGCCGACGGCGAGCAGCTGCAGCACGAAGCGCGCGAACGAGGCGACGGATGCGTGCTCCATCAAGCCGAGCCGGGCGTAGTGCTCGGCGATCGCCTGGCGCAGTGGCGCCGAGATACCGCGGCCCATGGTCTGTCGCTGACCCACGGGGAGCGGCTCGCACCACGAGGCTGAACCCACGGGCCCCGCGCAGCGTAGCTGGCCCGCGACGATGAACGGGCGCCCGGCGTCGCAGGTCGGTGGTGTCGGTGTGTCTGGCATCGGCGGGTCCTTCGGATGATGGTCCACCCCCCTTGTGTCGCCTCGCGACGACGCACGGGTCCCCCGTCCTTCGTCTTTCCCGAACGGGGGTCAAAGGTTCCCGACGATGTGCCGGCGCCTGACGCGCTCGTCAGCGCGTCAGCTTGC
>JGI12316J15309_10014012_pt1 | contig 28925 bp, 25 predicted proteins | sample MarCyaLeptolynsp_FD_15309 | JGI IMG/M metagenome (IMG submission 15309) | reverse complement strand
CACCTGCAGCACGTCCCGCGTCAGGTCGATCGCGCGTTGCAGCTTCTGTTTGCCGGTTTTGGAACGATGGGAACGGCCGAGCATGGCGTCGCGTAGCCGGTCGAGCGACCAGTTCGGACGTTTTGAGCATGGGCCGGAAGAAAAACGGATATTGTCCGGCCGACGGGCCGGTTTTTCAGTCTTTGTCATGTTGACTACCCTTTCAGATAGGCGCTCCTCGTTGGGGAGGAGTGTCCCGCTGATGGGGGTACAGAAGCGCCAGCAGGATAGCAAGACAATTTCGCTGCGGTATTTTGTCGGCTCCAAACACAAGAAAGCGCAGCGGCGAACCGCTGCGCTTTAAGGTTTCTCAGGAAACCCGAACGTCGAAACTCGGTTAGTTCAGGTAGTAGCGAAGGCCCACCCGGATTTCGTGCGCGGTCAGATCATCGAAAGCAACGTTGCCCGGCAGGAAGCCGTTCGGATCGACACCGGAATTGACATCGCCGAAGTTCAGGTAGCGGTAGTTTGCGTCGATGGCGAGGTTTTCCCAAACGTCATAGGATGCACCCGCGGTCAGGTTCCATGCAAAGTTCGTCTTGTTCTCGTCGCGGAAAGTGTTCGACGTGCCGTTCGGATTGTGTCCGACATATTCATGCAGGCGCAGGTGCGCAAGACCGATACCACCGCCGACATAGGGGGTGAAGCCATGGAATTTTCCGGCCTGCAGATAGATGTTTGCCATACCGGTGAAAATGCTGAGCTCGGCATTTTCCTGGGTGAACTGGGTGCCGACACAACCGCCGCACAAGGTCTTTCCGCTGAAATCCGTGCCGCGCCAATCGGCCGTCAAATCCGCACGGATCCACTTGTTGAATTCATAACCGGCACCAACACCGACCATAACTGCCGGCTGCAGCTTTTCCATGCTGAATGTCAGTGCATTGTTGTAGACGACTGACGGATCCGTGAAGAAATCCACTCCGATGTCGCCACGCAAATACCAACCGCCACCAACTTCTTCCGGAATGAATTCCGGTGCTGGGATGATCGGATCCGGCAAGTCCGCCGCTTTCGCTGCCGTGGTGGCTGCCAACGCGGCTGCCACAACGATAATCATTCGTTTCAGGCTGCCCATTACTCTAGTCCCTTCTTAGCATGTCCACCGCTTCACGCGCAGTCGGACGGTTATCAGCGATAACGAACATGGATTAGAAAGGTTAAGACAGGTTTAACCACGATTGTTTACCAAGATTTTTAATGTTAATGCATTCTTAATACGCTGATTAACTTAATTATGGTAAATAAAAAGTAAATTTTATTCAAAGAAGGCGCTATATTGCACTTTAACAATCGATTAATATTTAAATTCACAAAAACACCTTCATAATAAGGTGTATGAAAATACAAACTCAAAAGGCGCCTCTGGCATAATCCGGCATCTATCCCGTTTCTCCAATTAAGGGATTTCCACCCGGAGCAATGGCACGCCTTACATATCGCACTACAGCGTGTCCCGTGAAACCGGAATCACGCAACAAGCCGCAGACCTTTTGTTGCGCAAATCGATTTCGTTTGATCTGAGGCAGATCAAACGTGACATGCGACAAAAAAACCGCCCTGCGACGACGCAGGACGGCTGTGCCATTCCCGATGATTCATGTCACATTTTTACCGAAACAGGGACACGCTCAAGGTCCTTGTTTTCCGCACTTCCATCCATGCAAACAAATCCGTCTGAGCTGGAAAAGCTCGAGCACCGGTCAGGCGGCGACCTTCGACACGGCATCGATGACATCGCTGACAACGGCTTCGACGAGCCCTTCATCGTCACCTTCCGCCATGACCCGGATAACCGGTTCGGTCCCTGACGGGCGAATGACCAGACGTCCTTGCGTTCCAAGCCGCGAGCGGGCCGCTTCGATCACGGTTTGAACTTTTTCGTCTTCCAGCGGCGCGCCGCCTGCAAAGCGGACGTTGCGCAGCAATTGCGGCACCGGATCGAATTTGTGACAGACTTCGGAAACCGGTTTTTCCATCTGCTTTACGACACTCAGCAATTGCAGCGCCGCTATTAGGCCGTCGCCGGTCGTCGCGAATTCGGACAGGATAATATGCCCGGACTGTTCGCCGCCGAGATTGTATCCATGTTTGCGCATATGCTCGACCACATAGCGGTCGCCAACCTTGGTACGGGCCAGTTTCAACCCGATATCGTCGAGATAGCGTTCCAGGCCGAGATTCGACATTACGGTCGCGACCACGCCTGGTACCGACAGGCGTCCATCCTGATTTAATGCGCAGGCGACGACTGCCATGACCTGATCACCATCGACGATATTGCCGTTTTCATCGATGATGATCACCCGGTCGGCATCCCCGTCAAGCGCGATGCCGATATCGGCACGCAATTCCTTGACCTTCTTGGAAAGCAGTTCGGGATGCGTTGATCCGCAATCGTGATTGATGTTGAAACCGTCGGGATCGACGCCGACACGAAACACTTCCGCGCCCAGTTCCCACAGCGCTTCCGGCGCAACCTTGTAGGCGGCGCCGTTGGCGCAATCGACGACAACACGCACACCGTCGAAGGTGATGTCGCGCGGCACCGTGCGTTTGGCAAATTCGATGTAGCGGTCATGAACGCCATCGATGCGCTTGGCACGGCCGAAATCGGCCGGACCGGCCAGATGCCGGCTCATATCTCCATCGACCATGGTTTCGATTTCGCGCTCGACCGCATCCGACAGTTTGTACCCGTCCGGGCCGAAAATCTTGATGCCATTGTCAGAATAGGGATTGTGCGATGCCGAAATCATGACGCCGATATCCGCGCGCAGCGACCGGGTCAGCATGGCGACCGCGGGTGTGGGCATGGGTCCGATCTGAAACACGTCCATGCCGACCGAAGTAAACCCGGCAACCAGCGCGGTTTCGATCATATAGCCGGAAAGTCTCGTATCCTTGCCGATCACCACCCTGTGGCGATGATTGCCGCGGCGAAACCGGGTTCCGACGGCCATTCCGACTTTGAGTGCAATATCGGGTGTGATCGGCCAGGTGTTGGCGCATCCACGGATTCCGTCGGTTCCAAACAAACGATCCATACGAGTGTCCCCTCGTTCAAACATCATCGGATCGGACGTATTCGTCCGGCCCGGAAAATTCCAGACAATATTCTACCACGCGTCCCGCCGGAAGCATGCTTGGCGATCGTTCACAAATTGTGTGGATTTTTAACAAGAACGGCCGCGGAGGGTCCCCGCGGCCTGGATTCTTTTCCTATGGGAAATGGAGCGTAAAGACTTGAGGCTCCAGACGATCACCCTTGAGGTTGCGGTTCCATGCCCGGATCGGATTCGCCGTCGCCGCCCTTTTTCTCCTTCGGGCCACCCGCGGACGGAACCGCGGAGGATCGCGGCGGCGGTTCGTCGTCGAAATTCTCGCGCACCGGCGGTGTTCCATTCAGGAGGTTTTTGATCTCATCGCCGGAAAGGGTCTCATATTCGAGCAATCCTTGCGCAAGCGCTTCGAGATCGTCCTTCTTCTCCCGCAATATCCGGGTTGCTTCGGACAGACCTTCCTCGACCAGCCGCCGGACTTCGGCATCGATCTTCTGCGAAGTCTGCTCGGAGATATTCTGTTGACGCGCCACCGAATGACCGAGGAACACTTCTTCCTGATTGTCGCCGTACAGCACCGTTCCCAGTTCATCGGAGAACCCGAACTGGGTCACCATCGCGCGGGCCAGTTTTGTCGCCTGCTGAATATCGGATGCCGCGCCGGAGGTTACCTTTTCCTTACCGAAGATCATCTCCTCGGCAACCCGGCCGCCCATCAGGACGGCAAGGCGGGACGTCATCTGCTCCAGGCTCATCGACAGTTGATCGCGTTCCGGCAATTGCATCACCATGCCGAGCGCGCGTCCGCGCGGGATAATCGTGGCCTTGTGCACGGGATCCGTCGCCGGGACGTTGAGAGCCACGATGGCATGGCCGCCTTCGTGATAGGCAGTCAGCGCCTTTTCGCTTTCCGTCATGACCAGGGTGCGTCGTTCCGCGCCCATCATCACCTTGTCCTTGGCGTCCTCGAATTCCTGCATGGTGACGATGCGTTTGCCGCGCCGTGCGGCCAAAAGCGCGCCTTCATTCACCAGGTTCATCAGGTCCGCGCCGGAAAAGCCCGGCGTTCCACGAGCCAGGGTCCGCAGATTCACATCGGGCGCCAGCGGGGTCTTGCGCACATGCACCTTCAGGATCTGTTCGCGCCCGACCACATCCGGATTCGGGACAACGATCTGGCGGTCGAAGCGGCCCGGACGCAGCAGCGCCGGGTCAAGGACATCCGGACGGTTGGTTGCGGCGATCAGGATAATGCCTTCATTGGCTTCAAATCCATCCATTTCGACCAGCAACTGGTTGAGGGTCTGTTCGCGTTCATCGTTGCCGCCGCCCAGACCGGCGCCGCGATGGCGCCCGACCGCGTCGATCTCGTCGATGAAGATGATGCAGGGCGCGTTTTTCTTCGCCTGCTCGAACATGTCCCGAACCCGGCTGGCGCCGACACCGACGAACATTTCAACGAAGTCCGAGCCGGAAATCGTAAAGAACGGCACATTCGCTTCACCCGCGATCGCTCTGGCAAGCAGCGTCTTGCCGGTTCCCGGAGGACCGACCAGAAGCACACCGCGGGGAATGCGGCCGCCCAATCTCTGGAATTTTTGCGGATCGCGAAGGAAGTCGACGATTTCCTGCAGATCTTCCTTGGCTTCATCAACGCCGGCGACATCTTCAAAAGTCACACGTCCGTGGGACTCTGTCAGAAGCTTTGCCTTCGATTTGCCGAAGCCCATGGCCTTGCCGCCTGACCCCTGCATCTGGCGCATGACAAACAGCCATATGCCGAGAATCAGCAGCATCGGGAACCAGGAGATCAGGGCGCCGATCAGCGAGAAGTTCTCCGTCGCCGGCTTCGCCTTGATTTCGACACCGCGCTGGTTCAGCGCGTCGATATAATTGGCGTTCGGCGGGGCAAATGTCTGGAACTGGCCGCCATTGGAATATTGCCCGGAAATCTGCTGATCCTGGATGAGAACATTGCTCACATTTCCCTGATCCACTTCGGCGAGAAATTGCGAAAAGGCGATATCACGCGTATTTGATCGCTGATTCGGGTTCTGAAACAGTTGAAACAACGCAATCAGCAGCAAGGCGATGATCGCCCACAGAGCGAAATTGCGGAAATTAGAGTTCATAGGGCTTTTTCCTTTGCCGCGAACGGCCATCCATGTGACCCGTAACATAGGCACGAAACCGGTGAATGCCAACCCGCAGGGACATGCGACCTTTGGTACTGTACGGACCAGGATCGAGCGCGCTTCTGCGGGGCCGGTTGTTTGACATTCGTGGCATCATTTCCTTTCCGGCGAAACCATTCGCATAACCGGATGAATAGGCCGAAAGATGACCGCATCGCAATGATTCGATGCGAACGCGGTAAACCCGCCGCCGATTTGCACGATTTCGTTGTCGACAACAAGTGCCGGAACTGATGCGATAGCGCGTTTTGGCGTTGTGACTGGAAACAGGTCGCTGACCGGAACATTTCCCTTCAGCCACCGCTTTTCCGGAGCGAGCGTACCAATTGCGAGAACCTTGCCGGACAGTTTTCCGTCTCCGACCCGTTCTACGCAAAACCTCTTGTCCCAGATCAATGGTTCTCCGCCGCAAAAATGCGTCTCGGGAAACCCCCGTCTCCCCGCTTCCCGATAGATCCAGACATCGTCTCCGTCCCGCTCGAAGGCGCATCCTGACAATGTCGCAACCCGACGCCGCCCGCCGGAATGGTCGCAGATTCGCGCCGACAGCCGTTCCAGAGCGCTCAGCCGTGGCGGGTAGTCCGCTCCCGACACGGCTTCAATCATCTGCGCCAGAACCCTGAGAACCACCTCTTTCGGTTCGTTTTGCAGATCCGGCCAGTTCACCGACACGAACCCGTGCGCATGGACCTTCACGGCCTTTGAGACCATCCGTGCGGCGTAGTGGTCAAGCGCCGCCTGCGCCCGTTGCAGCGAGCGCGCGGTCTCCGCGATCCGGCGCGGCGTCAGGCCGATCGCCGCCAACGATTTGCCGGCCTTGCGGATCCTGATCCGGTCATACCGGTCCTGGTCGTTGGACGGATCGTCGATCCAATCCCGGCCGGTTTCCCGCAACACGTCTTCCAAATGCCGTCGCGACACGTCGAGCAGGGGCCGCAGGATAACCAGATCGCGGAAATTGGCGATCTCGGACATGGCGGACAATCCGCGCACGCCGCTGCCACGGGCAAGCCGCAGAAAAAACGTCTCGGCCTGATCTTCAAGATGGTGCGCCGTGACCAGAGCCGATACCCCGTCGGATTTTGCCGCCTCGCTCAGCATCCCATATCGAATGTCGCGTGCGGCCGCCTGAACATTTGCAACAGGCTTCTCTCCGCGCCAGGTCAGAATGCGGTGGGCAAAGCCGAGATTGTCGGCCCATTCGGCCACTTGCCGGCATTCATCGGCGGCAGCGGCACGCAGCCCGTGATCGACGGAATAGACAATGATTTCAGGAAACGGAGACGTACGGTCTCTGGCCGCAGCGACGAGGTGCATCATGGCTACGGAATCGCGGCCGCCGGACACCGCCAACCCGACCCTATCATATTTGCCAAGGCGATAAAATTTTTCGATCAGCGTTTCGAACACATCGAGTCCAGTTGCTGCAGAGCGCCGCGTCAATCCGAACCATCAAACGCACATTGACGTTGGCAGGAACGCCTGCGTCCGCACATACGTGTTGACGTCCTGCAAGGCGCAATGAACCGGTCATTCCGCACTCAACCGAAGGGCAAGACGCGCCGGTTGTCCGTCAGGACGCGCAACCGATGATATCGCTTTCCACGGACGCCCGTTTCTTGACCGAGGTCGGAGCTTGCGGAAACTTCGTCAAAAGCTCGCCATATGTCGCGCAGGCCGCAGCCTTTTCTCCGAGACCGGCAAGCGCCAGACCGAGCTTCAAAAGGCTGTCCGGCCCCTTGGTGCTGCCGGGATATTCACTGTAGCTTTTCAGGAACGCATCCGCCGCGTCGCGATACAGTCCGCGGGCGAACAGGCTCTCGCCGAGCCAGTATTGGGCATTTCCCGCAAGATGATGATTGGGATAGGAGGTCAGAAAGGTTCGGAACATCTTTTCCGACCCGGTATAGTCGCCCTGCAGCACCCGATTGTAGGCTGCCTCGTAATCCTGACCCGGTTCGCCAACGGACAGGGTCGCTTCCGTGGTCGCGGCCGGTGGCTGATCACCGCTTTGATAGCCTGTCGCGTTGCCCTGCGTCAGAGCCGACAGATCGAGCGGTCCGCTCGATTGCCCCGTCGTAACGTCGACATCGGCAAAATTCTTCGGAACCTGGCCAAGCACGCCGCTGCTTGTGTGTTGCTCGGAATTGCCCCGCTTCGCCAGCGCCCGAGAATTGTTGGCCGGTTGAAGGCTGCCGCGCTTGGAACCGCCGCGCGTTTCCAGTTCCTGAAAGCGGAATTCATTATCCTCCTGCATGCGCCGCAATTGATCCTGCAATTGCTGCAGCTGGAAGGACAATTCCTCAAGCTTTCCGGTGATATTGCGAATCTCCTGTTCGACATTGTCGACCCGCAGGTTCAGCTCGGCCGCTTCCTTGGAGCGTTTTTTCGAGCTGCCGAACAATTGCGCGACCCGAAACGAACCATCGTCCGAAGGCGCCGGAGCGGCCGATACTCCGCCTCCGGCAAGCATGACCGCCGCCAAAGCGAAAACGGTGCGTCGGATGAAAACGTGCTGTTTTGACATTTGTGTCTTTACACTTTCCTCAAAATCACCCGCCAGCCATCACCCCTGTCCCGGACCGACCGGGAAAAATCCCGGTCGCCTTTCGGCGGTGCGACCACAATGCGACGGTTCGGATAATGCCAAGAAATGCGAAACAAGACCAGAGTCAATCACAAATCGTCGCCCGCAACACATGCTCGTTCGCAGGCGTCAGCTGCTGCCGCCTTTGAGTGCCGTAATGGTCCGCCGGTTCTGCGACCAGCACGAATCGGCGTTGCAGACCGCCTCCGGACGTTCCTTGCCGTAGGAGATCGTGTCCATGCGCGAAGCCGCGATACCCTGGCTTATGAGATAATTTCGGGTTGCCGTGGCGCGCCGCGCACCGAGTGCCAGGTTGAATTCGCGGGTGCCGCGTTCATCGGCATGTCCTTCGATCGTAACCTGATATTTGTTGTAAAGCTTCAGCCACTGCGCCTGACGGTCGAGAATCGAGCGCCCTTCGGATGTGAGCACCGAACTGTTGACCGTATAGAGGACCCGGTTGCCGACATTGATGCTGAAATCCTCGACCGATCCCGGTTTTGCATTCCCGGTCAGAGTGGAGGTTTTTGAGTTCTTGGAGCAGGCTGCCACGCCAAACGCCAACAACAAAACGATCGCGAGCTTCGCAATGAGCCCACTGGGTGCGCCACGTACCATGTGTGAAAAACTCCTGTAGATCCCGGCGGATATGGTTACCAATCCTGCACCGGGTTGCGTTAAGCCCGTGTTCCCAAAACCGGTTAATTATCGGTTAATCGCCTGAAAAGCTCAACACGCTTGTTTGCTTGCGGCGCATATGATGTCCATCTGTGGCGATTCCAAGGCAGATGATGAGGCTTTTGCGAAACAAATGCAAAAACGGCCGGCGACCGTTCCAGGCGCGTCCCGTTCAGACAGATTTCGGGCCGCGGGCGCGGACAGGAGACCGTGCCTGCCGATGTCGGTTCAGATTTCCTTCCACGTCAGTTCGAGAGGCGCGGCGACCAGGCCGGGTCCGAAGCGAAGGCCGGTGTCGGCACACGTTGCTCATTGCGCCCTGTCAGGTCGACGCTCCACAATTGCGGTCCGCCGCTGGCGCCGGGCACGTCGCGGAAGAACATCAGGACACGACCGTTCGGCGACCAGGTCGGACCTTCATTGTGAAACCCTTCGGTCAGGATACGTTCACCGCTTCCATCCGGCTTCATCACGCCGATCAGCCATTTGCCCGGCAATTGTTTGGTGAAGGCAATAAGATCTCCGCGCGGCGACCAGACCGGCGTCGCATATCTGCCGTTCTTGAAACTGATCCGCTTGGCGTTGCCGCCATTGGCTCCGATCACATAGAGTTGCTGGGTACCGCCGCGATCCGATTCGAACACGATCTGCGATCCGTCGGGAGAATAGGACGGGCTGGTATCGATCGCGGTCGAACGGGTCAGTTCCCGGCGTTGTCCCGACCGGATATCCATGACGTTGATGTCTGAATTGCCATTCTTGTCCAAAAGGCTCATCACGACCTTGGTGCCGTCCGGCGAGAATCTGGGGGAAAAGGTCATGTTCGGAAAGTTGCCGAGCAATTGCCGGCGTCCGTTTTCCACATCGAGCAGAAAGACCTGCGGCTGGCCGGTCTGCGGATAGGCCATATAGGCGACCTGCTGGTTGGTCGGGCTGAACCGAGGGGTCAGGACCAGATCGCTGCCATCGGTGAGATAACGCAGGTTGGCACCGTCCTGATCCATGATTGCGAGGCGTTTGCCGCGCTTTTTCTTGGTGCCGGTTTCTGCCACGAACACGATCCGGCTGTCGAAATAGCCCTTTTCGCCGGTCAATTGTTCATAGATCGTGTCGGCAACCAGGTGCGCCATGCGCCGGAGATTGTCGGACTTGGTGGTAAACTGCCAGCCGTCGCCGATCTGCTCGCCGGCAAACACGTCCCAAAGCCGGAAACCGGCCTGGACCTGACCACCGCCCGCCCGTGAGATCTGGCCGACGACCAGAACCTGTGCATTGATCGGGCGCCAGTCGACGAACCGCGGCGGCGCGGAAACGGTCGTATCGCGTTGAATGAAGGCAGCCGGATCAACCCGCTTGAACAGACCGGACCGTTCCAGATCCGCCATCGCGACGCTGACCACTTCGGCTCCGGCCTTGGCGTCCGGGCCCGAAAACACCGGCATGGCCACGGGGATCGGTTCGACGACCCCGCGGGTAACATCGATTTCAATCAGCGCGGAGGCCGGTTTCGGCATCATAACGACAGCAAGCGCTGCCGTCAGTGCGGCAAGGGCAACCCAGTTGCAGACCGCTTTCATGGGAAGTGCGAGCATTTTTGCGCCTCTGGTTTGCATCGGGAAAAATTCCTTCATGTTTCGGCTATCCTCCGAACATTTCACCTGAACCGGACATGAACCCAAGGTCCGGACAGGTGAAACAATTGTGGGTCGACGGAGCATAGGGACTGCCGCGTTCGATAACACGACGCGCACTATCGGCCGCCTGACGAAAATGAGGATCATTGGCTCTGTCGGCACTCCGGGAGCGACCGTCGTCTCTGCCATCCTTTTTCAACCGCGTTTGAACAGGCACGTTTCGATTATCCATTTTCTTCGCCGTGGTCACTCGCGCGCCGTCGGGAAACGGCTCCCTCGCCGCACAGGCTGTGATCAACACGGTCATGCACACCAGAAACACACTTGCCCTGATCCGGCCGCGGCCTCGTGGCTCCGCCATTGCGACAGATTTGAGATCGTTTTTCAGACTCAGCCCCCAAACATTTCGCGCGGATCGAAGGTCACCTTCACATCCTGCCAGGCATTATATTTGTCGGCCGGAAGCGTGTAGGGCCCGCATCGCAGGATCGCCCGGCGAGCGCTGTCGGCCGCCTGCCGGAAAAACGGCTTGTTGCTGTTGTTGAGAACCCTTGGCGGGCTTTCCACGCTGCCGTCGCGGCGCAATCGGAACTGAATGAGAACCTTCAGGTCTTCCGCCTCGATCGCGCCGACCGGCGGACTCCAGCATTCGGCGATCCGGGAACGCAATCCGTCGAGTTCGTTCTGCGAAAGCTGGGCGTTGTCGTTGCCGCGCCTTGTCCCCAGCGACGCCTGTTGCTGCGGCTTCTGTTTGCCGCCGCCGGACGCCTGCGACTTGTCGATCACCGCCGCGACCTCATCGGCGATCGTCTTTTGTTTGACCTCGGCCACCTTTTTCGGGCGTTTTGGCTTTGTCCGCGGCTTGACCGATATCGGTGCCGGCTTCGGCTTGTCCTCGGCAACCGGTTCCGGTTCAACCGGCGCCGGCTCGGGTTCGGCCTGTGGCGTCGGCTCCGGTTCGACCTTCTGATCCGGCTCCGGTTCGGGCTGCGGTTCCGGCTCGGGGGTTGGCTGCGGCAAAGCGGCGACGTCCGTCACCGTTTCCGTCGGCGGCGTTTCCTGAGGTGTTTCATTGGCGCCAACCGGCTCCGGCTCGACCTCCGGCTCGGGTTCCGGCTCTTTCGGAATATCCACCTGGCGGGGTACCTGCACCTCGCGATCCGGTGCATCTTCGTTGCCTTCGCGCAATTTGGTCAGCTCTGCCTCCATCACCAGGTCCGCATTCAATGCAACCACCGGCTCCACTGCGGGCAGTTCCGCGCTCGGAAACGTAAATGCCCCCCACGCAAGCAGGAATACATGCAGGCAACTGGATGTGATCAGACCAGCACGCATGGGATCAGCCGCCCTGCTCCTCCACCGTGACCAGTCCGATTCGCTTGAAGCCGGCCTGATTCATCCGCCCCATGACCCGCATGATCGCGCCATATTCGGTGTCCCTGTCGGCTCGCACGAAGATCCGCTCCTCATAACCATTTTCGGCAATCGCCAGGAGGCGCGCTTCCAGTTCCTCGAATTCGATGGGAGATTCCTGCAGGAACAGGACCCCGTCATTCTTGATGGAAACGGTCAGCGGTTCGGTGTTCGCCTCAAGCGGCTTGGCCTGACTTTCCGGCAGATCGATCGGCACCCCGACGGTGAGCAGCGGCGCCGCCACCATGAAGATGATCAACAGAACCAGCATCACGTCGACGAACGGCGTCACGTTGATTTCGGATATGGGGGCGTGGCGGCCGCGTTTGCGCCGCCCCGACCCGTTCCCGGATCCTTGCATGGATGCGCCCATCGGACTAACTCCGCTCGTCGATCTGCCGTGACAGGATCGCGATGAACTCGTCTGCAAATCCTTCCATGCGCTGGCTCATGCGCGAGACCTCATTGGCAAACTTGTTGTAGGCGATCACGGCCGGGATTGCCGCGGCAAGCCCGAGGGCCGTAGCCAGCAGCGCTTCCGCGATCCCCGGCGCCACGACCGCCAGGTTGGTGCTTTTCGACGCCGCGATCGCCTGAAACGACGTCATGATGCCCCACACCGTACCAAACAGGCCGATAAACGGCCCCGCCGACCCGACGGTCGCGAGAAACAGAAGGCGCCGTTCCAGCCGGTCGATCTCCCGGGAGATGGTAACATCGAGAACTTTTTCAATACGCATCGACAGACTGGCGATTGCCGGCTTGCCGCCTTCGTGACTGCGTTTCCACTCGCGCATCGCGGCGACGAACAAGGCCGCCATGGCGTGATTGGCGCGTCCCTGCAGCGAACGATACAGGTCTTCCAGCGACTGCCCGGACCAGAACACTTTTTCAAACCGGTCCATTTGTCGCTTGGTCCGGGTGTAAAGCAGGAGCTTGTCGACTATGATGGCCCAGCACCATACCGATGCCGCCAACAGTCCGATCATCACCGCCTGCACAACCGGGTGGGCTTGGAGAAAAAGGTTCAGGAACGAAAAGTCGCCCCCACCAAGTGAATGCAAGTCCATGTATCCGAAGCCTTTCGTCCAGTTCGGCCTGTCAGCGGCGTCCCGCCTACCATAGTCGTTCTGACAGTTCCCTCACGGACGCGACGGGCCGACGCTTAGATCGGCGAAATATGTCAAAACTTTGGAAGCGTCCCAAGAGTGATCGAAACCGCAATATAGGGAGTGATTATCGGAGTTAATAATCCGTAAAGTTTACGTGATTATCCGACCTTATTCTTTCGCTTATCCCGCCAGCCGCTGTTTTACAAGCGCGGGAATGCGTCGCGGCCTCGAATCCGATCCCAATATCGCGATCGTGACCTTTGTCGCGGCCAGCAGATCCGCCCCCCGCCAGGCCTTTTGATCGAGGACCAGACGGGCGCCGGTAATCGAATCGACCGAGGTACGGATTTCGATCACCTCGTCGATCCGCGCCGGACTGACAAAGTCGATATCCATGTGCCGAACCACGAACGCCAGGCTTTCGCCCGTCTCGCCGGCAAGCAGGGCCGTGTGATTGACGCCGCGCAACCGCAGAAAGTCCGATCGGCCGCGCTCGAAATAACGCAGGTAATTGGCGTGATAGACGATACCGACAAAATCCGTGTCCTCGAAATAGATCCGGATCGCGAGCACATGATCGTTATCGGCAAGACGTCCGCCCAGATCCGGCCAATCTGCCACCTGTCGGTCGTTTCCCGAGTTTCCCGCCGCCTCGCGCATTGCCCTACAGATCCTCGCCGTCGGCGAACAGGCCCATTTGCGGAATATCGCGTCCGCCGGGCACCGCCAGTCCGAGATGTTTGAAGGCGGTCGGCGTCAGCAGCCGGCCGCGCGGCGTCCGCTGGATGTAGCCGTTCTGGATCAGATAGGGTTCGACGATGTCCTCGACCGCATCACGCGGTTCCGACAGGGCCGCGGCAATGGTTTCGATGCCGACCGGACCGCCGCCGTAATTCAGGGCGATGCAGTTGAGATAGCGCCGGTCGAGACTGTCGAGCCCGGCCTGGTCGACTTCCAGTGCGCTGAGCGCCTTGTCGGCAATGGCCCTGTCGATGGATTCGAGCCCGTCGACAACGGCAAAATCCCGGACCCGGCGCAGCAGGCGTCCGGCAATCCGCGGCGTGCCGCGGGCGCGCCGGGCGATTTCGCTGGCACCGTCCTCGGTCATGCCGATGCCAAGAATGCGGGCGCCGCGGGTGACGATCAGACGCAACTCATCGACGGTGTAGAATTCCAGCCGGATCGGAATGCCGAACCGGTCGCGCAATGGCGTGGTCAAAAGCCCCAGGCGCGTTGTGGCGCCGACAAGGGTGAATTTCGCCAGGTCGATGCGTACCGAACGCGCCGCCGGCCCCTCGCCGATGATCAGGTCGAGTTGAAAATCCTCCATCGCCGGATAGAGAATTTCCTCGACCGCCGGATTGAGCCGGTGAATTTCGTCGATGAACAGAACGTCGCGGTCTTCCAGATTGGTCAAAAGTGCGGCGAGATCGCCGGCCTTGGCGATTACCGGCCCGGATGTGGCGCGGAAATTCGCGCCGAGTTCCCGTGAGACGATCTGCGCCAGCGTCGTCTTGCCGAGACCGGGCGGACCGACGAACAGGACATGGTCGAGCGCCTCGCCCCGCGCCTTCGCGGCATCGATAAACACCTGCATGTTGGCCCGCGCCTGCGCCTGCCCGACAAAATCCATCAGGACCTGCGGCCGCAAACTGGCCTCCGCATCCTGCAGGGTCGTGTCCGGTGTGACCAGGCGATCGTTCACGTCAGGGCTTTCTGTGTCGGGTCTTGAACATTCATTGTAGGCTTACGTCCGAATCGGGCTGAAATCACGGATTATTTTGGATCGCAGGTTTCCCGATCAGCTCGACAATTCCTTCAATCCCATGCGGATCAGCGTTTCGGCGGTCAGGTCATCGCCTCCGGCACGCACGGCAGCGGCAACAGCAGCACTCGCCTGTGCCTGGCCGTATCCCAGATTGACCAGGGCCGAAACCGCATCGGCGACGGGCCGCGGCGCGCGCTTGTCGGTCACCGCGTCCTGCATTTCGATGGCGATCGGATCTGCATCGGCAAAGGCCGGGGCCTTGTTTTTCAGTTCGCCGACAATGCGTTCCGCCACCCGTTTGCCGACGCCCTGTGCGCGCGAAATCATTGCCTTGTCCTGCAGCGCAATGGCGTTGGCCAGTTCGCCTGCTTTCAACACGCCAAGGATCGCCAGCGCCACCTTGGCACCGACACCCTGGACGGTCATCAGCATGCGGAACCATTCGCGTTCCAGATCGCTGGAAAAACCGAACAGCCGGATCTGGTCCTCGCGCACATAGGTTTCGATCGACAGCGACGCCGCCTCCCCGGCCTGGGGCAGGGTCTGCAGCACCCGGATCGGGCAATGGATGATATAGCCGACGCCATTGACGTCGAGGATCACCCAGTCCTCGCCGTAGGAATCCACCTTGCCCGTCAGTTTGCCGATCATGCCAAGCCCTCCCTGAAAACCGTCACCTGTACCCCGCCGCGACTCGCACCTGCCGTGACTGGCGGTGTTGTGCGTGACAGAGCGCGATTGCCAGCGCGTCGGCCGCGTCATCAGTGTCGAAGGTCGCTTTCGGCAACAGGACGCCGACCATCTTGCGGATCTGGGTCTTGTCGGCGTGGCCGGCGCCGACAACTGTCTTCTTGACCGCATTCGGCGCATATTCGGCAACGCTCAATCCGCTGCGCGCCGGCACGAGCAGCGCAATCCCCCGCGCCTGCCCAAGCTTCAAGGTCGCGCCGGCATCGCGGTTGACGAAGGTCTGTTCGACCGCCGCCTCCATCGGCGCGTGCTGTTCCAGTATTCTGGTCAGCCCGTCATGCAATTCCAGAAGCCTGTCGGACAAAGCGGCATTCGACTGTGACGTGACGGTTCCCGATCCGACGAAATGCAGCGCGTTGCCAAGCACATCGATAATGCCCCAGCCGGTGCGGCGGAGGCCGGGGTCAATTCCCAGAATGCGAATCGTGGTCTGCATGGCCGCTAGGATTAGCGCGAAAACCGCTCAGCGGCGAGTGCGGCGTTGGGATGTTGGGGAAAGTGGGCCTGCAAGGACTACTCGGCCGACAGCTTCGCCATCACGGCTTCGTCGATTCCTTCATTCGAATAGACGTTTTGCACGTCGTCATCGTCTTCCAGAACCCCGATCAGCTTCATCAGCGACGCTGCCTTTTCCTCGTCGACCGGCGTTTCGTTCTGCGGCTTCCAGATCGGGTTGACCGATTCCGCGTCTCCAAGCGCCTGCGCCAGCGCGGAGGAAACTTCGCCAAGGGATTCAAAGGCGCAAGTGATCGTGTGCCCGTCCTCTTCCGACTGCACATCGTCGGCGCCGGCTTCGATCGCCGCTTCGAGCACCGTATCCGCATCGCCGGCTTCCGGCTTGTAGACGATCTCGCCGATGCGGTCGAACATGAACGACACCGACCCGGTCTCCCCGAGCGTGCCACCGTTCTTGGAAAAGGTGGAGCGCACGGACGAGGCGGTGCGGTTGCGGTTGTCGGTCAGCGCCTCGACGATCACGGCGACACCGCCCGGACCATAGCCTTCGTAACGGATTTCGTCATAATTGGCGTCGTCGCCGGACTGGGATTTCTGGATCGCCCGTTCGATATTGTCCTTCGGAACCGATTGCGCCTTGGCATTTTGAATGGCCAGCCGCAATCTGGCATTGGCGTCCGGGTCGGGCCCGCCGAACTTGGCGGCCACGGTGATTTCCTTGGACAGTTTTGAAAACAGTTTCGAGCGCTTCGCATCCTGCGCGCCCTTGCGATACATGATGTTCTTGAATTTTGAATGTCCGGCCATAATCGTCTCACATGCCATTGCGCCCGAAAACGGGCGGTCGTCACCGAAATCTGTGCTGAGTGCACAGGCTTATAATCCGCGATGCGGCAGAAATCCAGCCGGGTTTGCAATGCCCCGGCGACAAACTAACCGGACGATTGGACACCCAGCCAAAGCGGCGGGACGGTCTCTTCCAGAACGGCGCCGAGCCGCAAGGGCGCAATGTTGGTCGCCAGTCCCGAAACATCGTCGATCTCGACGGCAACGCCGCTCAGCATCGGAGGCCCGAGCGCCGGCGTGAAGCGGGCACCGGGAATCTTGCGCATGAAACGCTGCACCGGTTCGTCCTTCTGCATTCCAAGCACGGAATCGTAGTCGCCGCACATGCCGACATCGGACATGTATCCGGTTCCTCCCCCCAATATCTGGTGGTCGGCGGTCGGCACATGCGTATGGGTTCCGACGACCAGACTGACCCGGCCGTCGAGAAAATGGCCCATCGCCTGTTTTTCACTGGTCGCTTCGGCATGCATATCGACGATGATCGCGTCGGCATGATCGCCGAGCGTGCAGGCCGCCAGTTCCCGCTCGATCGCTGCGAACGGATCGTCGAGCGCGTCCATGAACACCCGCCCCATGACCTGGACAACCAGAACCTGCGCGCCGTTGCGCGCCGTATGCATGGTCGCGCCGCGGCCGGGCGTGCCAGAGGGATAATTGGCCGGGCGCACCAGCCGGTTTTGCCGCTCGATGAAGACAAGCGCCTCGCGCTGGTCCCAGGAATGGTTGCCGAGCGTGACCACATCGGCGCCGGCATCCAGGAGATCGTGAAAAATGTCCTCGGTTATGCCAAAGCCGCCGGCGGCGTTTTCGCCGTTGATGATTACAAAATGAATATCGTGAGATTCGATGAGGCCGGGCAGCCGGTCTACCACGGCGCGACGTCCGGATTTGCCGACAATATCACCCAGAAACAGGCAGCGCATGCAGGTCTTCCATTGTTCGTCGAAAGCCCCTTTGGCTTCCTTGTGCCTCACACGACGGATCAGGCCGCTCGACAGACTATGATGTCCAGTTCCGTGGCCACCAAGTCAAGCGGCTGATCGTGGGCTTCCACGGGAACTGTCCCGGTTTCCTGGCAGGAAAACGCGATTCCGATCAACGTCGGTGTCAGCCCCTTGTTGCGCAGCTTTTCGATGGCCCGATCGTAATAGCCGGCGCCGTAGCCGATACGGCCGCCGGTCCGGTCGAAAACCGCAACCGGAACCAGAAGCACGTCCGGATCGACGATTGCCGCGGTTGCGTCCGGTCCCATCGTCCCGAACCCGGTTTCCACCAGCGCGTCGTCGCTCGTCCAGTCGCGAAAGACGATCGTGGTGGCGTCGATGATGGCCGGCAGGCAAAGCCGGCACCCGCGTTCGCGCAACACCCGCATCAGAGGCAACAAGTCGATTTCGCCGCGGATCGGCCAGAATCCGGAAACGGTCGCGTCCGCACTGATCGGCAGCCGGTCGGCATAGCCAAGCAGCCGCACCGCGCCGCGGGCGCGTTCGGCCTCCGTCAGGGCTCGCCGTCGCGCAAGTGCGGCCTTGCGTAATCCGGCTTTGTCCTTGGGTGCGGCATCATCCATTGCGGGTTGGCGTCCGTCTGCGAAACCGTCGGTCGAGAAAACACCGGCGACCCTGCAACCAGGATGCCGGTGGAATATGCGAGGCCGCCACGACCGTCGGATTGAGCGAATCCCGGGAGACCTACAAAGTAGGTGGGCGCCGTATGAAAAGACCCACGAGCCTAATCAGGTACAGCTCCCGTTCGGAAGCGCAAGGCCCCGGGGATTAGATATCCTGACGAGAAGGGCAGCGTCGCAGTCATGCTATATGGGGACGGTTGGCGTCAAGGGGAATGGTTGTGCGCAGAATAGTTTGAATTTGCTGGCCCTGACATCGGTAAAACAATTCATGCGACGATAATTAACAATGACCAATTTGTTGCGAGTTTCCTTATTCAGATATTGCCCTCAAAACTTGCTGTTCGTCTTTCACATCTTGCCGATTGCACGATTTGACGGTTGGCGTTGGATATTTGTATGAAATTGCCCGGAGTTCAGACCAAGTGCCTTCATGCTCAATGTTGTTTATGCCAGGGCAATCACAATTACTATGCGGATGCTTCGCGTTGAGAAACCGGGCTGCGAGTTTGGCACTGTAGTCTCTAGTTCCAAGCTCATTACCTAGGTCATACGGCTCCATTCTCTGAGAAATACCACGCGAAACGAAGGTTTCAGAACCATCATCGCAAGCCATCCTAAACAAAAATTCAACATGAGAAGATATATCATGCTCTGAAGATGCTTCTTTTATCACGCGCCTCCAGAAATTATTGTGCCTAAGTGAACTCCAATAGTCTGCGGTATTCTGTGAATGCAATATATTTGCCAATCTTCGCTCGACACGATTTCGAACATTACTATCTGAAAATTTAGGCAACAAGCTTTCCAATTCTGAGAGAATGGTGTAATTGGGGGCTTGAAGGATTTGGACCCGCGGATACACTGCGTCAAGGCGATCCTCCGGAGGCGGAATCGTGAGCCAAACAACCGAATTTTTCATATCCGCCCCCCTGAGGTCTGCGCCCTGTAAATTTGCTGCATGAAGTTTTGTCAGCGGCAAATCAGCGCCCAATAGCAAAGCATTGCGCAGACTGGCGCCGATGAGGTTTGCGCTCACCAGAAGAGCACCCCGCAAATCCGCCGCATCCAAAGTCGCACCCTGCAAGCGGGCTGCCCACAATCTCGCCCCCTGCAGACTGGCCCGGCTTAAGTCTGCACCCTGCAATCGGGCGCCGCGTAAATCGGCCCGCTGTAGTTTCGCCCTGTGCAACACTGCGCCCTTGAGATCAACAACATGCAGGTCGGCCTCCTTAGCGCTGGTTTTCCAGAGTATTGCGCCCTCCATGTTTGCCCGATTCAATCGTCCATGGTCCAAAATGGCTTCAATCAGCCAAGTGTTGCGGAGACTTGCGTGTTCAAGATCAACGCCTCGTAAGTCAGACCTGTCAAACCACGCATAATCCAAGTTCCGATTTCGCAAAGTAACACTGACTTCACCCGGCTTCCAATTTCCGTTGGCGACAAAATCTATATCTGTAACAATCAGATTCCGGCGAAACCATCGGATAAAACGCCAACATGAAGGATGCTGCTCAAAAAAACATGCCGTCGGCCAAAAGACTTTTCGGCCTGATCGCGGCAATTGCACTTCCTCGAACCGGCCTTCATATTTATCAACGCGCCAGTCGGCGTCAGTTGCCAGGAAGCCTGTATTCCCAAAAATCTTGTCGAGGCGCTCATTCGGAACAGTTGCTATGCCCAACGAAATAAAAAGCACCAACAAGGCACCAAAAACAATAATTATGGACCTTATTTTGCGTTCTTTCCAATTGTAGCGTAGCAATTCACTGTACTTGTCACTGGGCCGATCAATGAATGAACCAACAAAAATGAGGGCGGCGAGGTCTAAAAAAATGGCCAATCGATGCATCCATGTGACGCCCTCGGAATGATATGCAAGAAATTGCACTTGAAAAAAAATCAAAATAGCTATTGGTAACAGGTTGATCGTCAACCATCCCATCAGCCAATGCCCAAGTGTAATTATTCTACCCGTTCTGGGCCCACAAACGTATTGCGAGATGGAATAACTGTGCAAGCGCTGTCGAATAGGGTGATCTGCCGCCTCGTATGCCCGCGCACCATCTACTCCTTCAACGACAAATTCGTTGATCAATTTATTAAATTCACGCAGAGTACGAGAAAGCGAAACATGCTGCATTAACAAACCAAAATGAATAAATACAAGAAGAAATGGGCCAAATAAAAAAAACGCAAAAAGCGGAATATCGACATTCACAATTGGAAGTTTTACAGAACTATCCAACAGCAAATCTTTATGCTCAACCCCCGCAATTGCAACAAATAAGTAAGCCAGCAATCCAATGAAACCGAGCCACATATTGCGGGCACGATTACTGGCATCATTGACCGCGTTTAGAAAAGGTTCAAGAGAATCGACCGATTTCGGTTCCACGAGGTCGTCCGGTGATCCGGGCGCGGCAGCGTTCTTGATTTTGGGCATAATGCTGTCTTAAAAATGATCCAAATAATTTTATCCGGCCAGAAGAAAAAGAACAAAATTACCGAAACTAATGAATTATAAAACGAATTTGCTACGTTCTTCGCAAGCCCAACGTCATCAAGGATGACCAAGAGCAAATGAAATATACCACAAAAGCTATATCGTGTTAAGATCAGTGTTGAAAATGCCAAACCACCTGGCGAGGTGACATTGTCATTTCCGAGATCGGTTGGATATCTGATAATAGCACAGCACCAGATTTGCTCCGTATGGGCAACAACACTAATAATCCAACGCCAGTTTCCAAAGATCGCCACTCGGGATAATTTCAGAAGACGACCTAAAACAAACGACATATTCGAATTTGGTTCTGGGAAACAATATCGTATGTCTCTTTCTACCTCTGAAGCAGCGGTATCAGAAGATCTTCCAACCGTGCGTGTCATCACGGCGCAAAGAATGGAAGGAACACTCGATACTGCTAAGGCGAACGAAGCCGTCGACCTCTTCACCAAACACGGCGTCCTGCTCCTCAAGGACGCCTTCGAGCCCGCCCTCCTGCAGGACGCCCACCAGGAGTTCATGGCACGCCACGGCATCGGCGTGATGCTGAAGTCGCTTGGCGGCGGTGTCGGCGTCGGCCATCAGCGGATCATGATCGGGATTGAACTGTCGGGCATCTTTTCCTCTCCCGATCTGTTCGCCTCTCCGATCGTGATGCAATTGATGCGCGCGCTGCTCGGACCGGACCTGCAAATTGGCAGTTTCACTGCGGTCGTCTCCCGCCCCGGCGCCCGTGATCAGAAATTCCACAAGGATCATCCGCCGGTGCCCGAGGGCGAAATCGACGTACCCTACGGCATCACCCTGATGGTACCGCTCATCCCGCTGGACGCCGTCAACGGCGCAACCTGTTTCGTAAAGGGCAGTCAGCTTTCCACCATGGAAGAGGCCGAGGCGATGCCGCGCCAGATCCCGACCGTCGCGCTCGGCTCCTGCTACATGATGGATTATCGTCTGGCCCATTACGGCCTGGCCAACCGGTCGCCGAACCTGCGGCCGGTTCTCAGCATCGTGCATCAGCGCGAGGGCTTCAAGGATCAGGTGAACTTCAACGGGATCGTGCCCGTGAATGTCCCTGAGGAAGCACGCGGGGATTTCGACCCTGAACACCTAAGATTGCTCGGCCAGACCGCATAAGACCCTTCCCGATGCCCGGAATCGTTCATATCCACCTTGCCTTGGCCTTTCACGATCTTGCATCTATAGTCTCACATTGGCCGAAACTGTGAACCATGCGCTGATCCTTGAACACCTGAAGGCCGTTCAAGCAAAGCTGGCGCGCATGGCCAATGATATTTCCGACATCAAAACGGGCAATCGTGCGCATCGATCTCTGACGACCGGCCTTGTCCGGATTGACCGACTCCATGGCAAACAAATTGCGGATTTGCAGGCGCGCCTTGTTCGGATTGAACGTCGCCTGGAACTCGGTGATTGAGCCTGTTTCCGATATTGTCGATGGGTGCCGGCTGCGCACAGCCAACCCCGCGGGCCTTAACTGACAATGCATTTGGCTTCATGTTGAAAGGTGAAGAGCGGCCAACCCCAAAAACAGCCCTTACCGCCGCTGCGCCCGCGCCCGCAAACGCTTGCAGGCGGCAAGATTGCCGGTGATGCATTTCGCCTTCAGGCAGGCGCCCTTGACACCCGCGGTACAACGTGCGCGGCAAGCACTGAGGTTCCCGGCTCGGCAGGCAGATCGTGTGGCCACCTGTTTGTTCAAATTGCTTTTTTTCGAACTTTTTTTCCTGTCGGATCCGGACGGGGCGTTTTGCCGGGACTGGGATTTCGGCGTGTAACACACGCCCTTGGAATTGAGGCGCTGGCCGCTGGCGCAGGTCCGTGCAGTCTTCCGTTTCGCGGCGATGCATTTTCCATCCGACGACAGAACCTGCCCCGACTCGCATGTCCTGGCGACGCAGGTTCCGTTGCGGGGCACCTGACCAGCTTTGCATGTCAGCGGGCAGACCCTGTTCCTTTCTCCGCGCAGCATCGCGAGCAGCGAAGCGTCCGGCTCGCGGGCGGCAACCGGGCGCGACGCGTGCCGGATATAAAGGCGCAGTGCAGCGCGGCTTTTCCTGCCCCAGTCCCCGTCAGCAGTCCCTGCCGAACATCCGATCCGATTCAATTCGGTCTGAACAAGGGCCGACAATTGGCTGCGGCTGAGGCCGGATTCGATGGCCGGTCTTTTCCCGGTCGCGGCAACATCCTCTGCCGTTCGGGTCGGGTCGGCCTTTGCGACAACGGTCGGTTCCTGCCGTAGCGCTCGCTTGTCCTGCAATTCCTTCAGTCTGGCCCTTGCGAAGGTTGCAAAGACACTATCGGAAAACTCCTTGACGAAGGCAGCAAGCACCGCCTCGCTGCTTGTGTGCTGGATAACCGACCAGGCCGCCGACGCCGGGTCCGCGGAGGCCGTGGAGCGAGCCGGCTCTGCCGCCTTAACCGGATCCTTGCGGCCGGCGCTGAAAAAATAGTCTCCCGTCACCTCGTCGTAATAAGCCGGGCGCTGGACATGGGAAACCGTTGCCGCCAGCTTTTCAACGTCGCGGCGCACCTGGCGCGCCATCTCGACCAGCGACAGGCCGGGACGTTTTATCAACGGCAGGACGCTGCGGGTAAACACGGAGTTCGGGTGCGGATCGTCCCGGTTCAGGCGGTCGAGAGCCAGTTGCCCGACACCGGCTGAATACATAATGAAAGTGCCCTTGGGAACGATCGAGCGGGCAAGGCCGCGTGTTCCGCCGACGCCGCGGCTGTCGGCCTGCGCAAACGGATTGTCGCGGCAGGCGTCGAGCATCAGGATCGAAATCCGCGCGTTGCGGCCTCGTATATGATCGAGGATCCGATCGACGGCGACCGATTCAGAAATGATGAAATTTTCCTGCCCCGGATTGGCCGCGGGCACATCCACCGGCAGCAGGAAATTCCTGCCGCCGATTTCGACACCGTGCCCGGCGTAAAAGAACAGAGCCTCGTCGCCCGGATTCAGTTTCGATGTGAAGGTCTGGAGCTGGCGGTTCATCTCCCGCCGGGTGACATTGGTCGCGCGGATGACCTCAAATCCGATCTCGCCCAGAGTGACCGCCATAGCATCGGCGTCGTTGACCGCTTTTTCCAGTGGCGCCACGTCCCGATAGGCATCGTTGCCGATCACGAGAGCAACCCGTTTGGCCGCGACCGGCTCGACAAATCCGATCAAGGCCCCAAGCAGTCCCAAACAGAATGTCGCGAAAACAGTCCGCCGCATACCTGCCCCGTGTTGGATCTCGGCTGGGGGTCGTCGGATTGCCGGCCCCAATGAGAGTTCACTCACTTTAGCACGATTGCGGGTTTCGCGCGATTGTTCGACGGCACGGTCGCGAGAATGCCCCGGCGAACGCGCCGACCACCGACCGTGCCTATCGTGTCGCTGCCATCAGCACGCTGCCGCCGATCAGAAACCCGCCGCCCGCATATCCGAACCGCCGCCGCGCCGTTTCACTGCGAAACACCTGTCGCGCCCGCGCCGCGGCCAGCGCATAGCCGCCCAGAACAGCGCCGACGACAATCGCCGATGTCACCGCGAGGATCGAGAATTGCAGAAACCGGTCCCCGTCGGCAGACAGGAACTGCGACAGGAACGCCATATAGAACAGGATAGCCTTCGGATTGAGCACGCCGACGAGAAAGCCCGCCTTCATGCCCGCCCGCGCCGAAAGACCTGCAACCGGCCGGTCCGGCGCTCCCGAATTCCGGGCGTCTACAATCTGGCGATAACCGAGATAGGCCATTTAGAAAATACCGGCCCATTTGACGATCTGAAACAGTTCCGAAGAGGCCGCCAGGATCGCGCCGACACCGACCAGCGACAGAGCGATGATGAAAAACCCGCCGATCACGTCTCCGAGAATGCACCAGAACGCCGCCCGCGTTCCGCGCGTCAGCGCGAAGGCGGTAACCATGAACACGCTCGGTCCGGGAATGAGGGAGACGACGGTATAGGCCACGACAAAAGCCAGCCAGAGTTCAATGTCCACGCCGAGCCCCTTTCGATTGAAAGTCAGGAGTGTCGGTCAGTTTCGCGTCCCTGGCAGATGCTTTTGCCCTCAAGACTGCAATCCATCCTGCGCCTCATCGAAATCCGACGCCGTCAGCAGCGCCGCGAGATCGCCGATCCGCCGCGCCGCACTATCGAGCCGTTCCGCGAGTTTTTCCGTATTTGCTTCATAGCGTTCGACCACCGCGTTGCGGCTTTCCCTGAGGGAGGCGATCTCCGCCTCGATCCCCTTGATCTGCCGTTTCGCCTCGGTCAGTTCGTCGACGACCATGATCGCCGCCATCACCGTCAGTCGCTGATCGCCGATTTCGCCAAAGCTCGACTTCAAGGTATCGACGTAGGTCTCGAAGTTCTCCGCCAGCCCGATAAGCCGCTCCTGCTCGCCCTCGTCGCAGGCCATGCGGTAGATCTTGCCATTTATGGAAACGGAGACTTGGGGCATCTAAGACAAACTCTTCAAGCGACGGGCTTCGGATCGGGACAGTAACGATCCCGGGAATTAACCGCCATGATCGTCAAGCACGGTGCGAATGGATTCCATGGCTGAGACAAGTCGCCGCGACACTTCGCGATTCGCCTCTTCCAGAGTGTTCGAATGGGATTTCTGCGCGTCCAGGTCGCCGGCAAGTCTGGACCGGTCTTCGCCCAGGCGCTGAATCTGGTTTTGCAAACCACCGAGAGTCTGATCCGCGCTGACGCGCTTTTCCACGGCTCTTTCCAGGCCACTCAGCGCGCTGTCCAACCGCGAGAGCGCCCCGTCAAGCGAGGGTGCATCGGCCATTTTTCGTTCCCAACAGGCTCGTTCTTATTATGGTTGGCACGACCCCAAGACAGGATGATCGTGCGCACGACTTATTATGTCCATGGATTAGCGGCGAGCCGGATCGTCGGCCCAGCAGCTGTCGACTTCCCCGATGAGATTACGCAAGTGTTGCAACGCGTCAATGGCTGGAGCCAAAATTCGCGGAATTTGTGACATTTGTCATGGCATACTCAGGCGTGTGCACCAATTGTCGCGCGTTGACAGGGCAATCTATCCTGCTAAGTGTCTGCCCGCCGGCCGGAAGACAACCGGCGCCGGCGGCCACTACGGTGCTCGATTCGCGAATCCCGATCGCACTGCAAGAGCCCGAGCGGGCTCAAAGATCTTCTGTCGGGCGCCTGACATCAGGCGTTGACGACCACGACAAATGTTCTGGATAGGCATTTATGATTGACGCGACAAAACACGCCACCATGGCAAACGCCATCCGGGTCCTGGCCATGGACGCGGTGGAAAAGGCTCAATCCGGACATCCGGGTCTGCCCATGGGTGCTGCCGACATTGCAACCGTACTGTTCACCAAGTTCCTGAAATACGACCCCATCGATCCGACTTGGCCGGACCGAGACCGGTTCATCCTGTCCGCCGGCCACGGCTCCATGCTGCAATATGCGATCCTGCACCTGCTGGGATCAGAAGACATGCCGATGTCGGAACTGGAGAATTTCCGCCAGATCGGTTCCAGGACCCCGGGACATCCCGAACACGGCCACACCAAGGGCGTAGAAACAACCACCGGCCCGCTTGGCCAGGGGCTCGGCAACGCCGTCGGCATGGCCATGGCGGAACGGGCCATGAATGCAGTTTTCGGCGACGATCTCGTCAACCACAAGACCTACGTGCTGGCCTCCGACGGCGATCTGATGGAAGGCATCTCGCACGAATCGATCTCACTGGCCGGCCATCTGAAACTGTCCAATCTCATCGTCCTTTTCGACGATAACGGCATATCGATCGACGGCCCGCTGACCCTGTCGGAGTCCGGCGACATTCCGGCCCGTTTCCAGGCTGCCGGCTGGCACACCCGCGCCGTTGACGGCCACAACCCGGACGAAATCGAAGCAGCCCTGGCCTGGGCCGGCGACAATGACGCGCCGACCCTGATCGCCTGCCGCACCACCATCGGTTTCGGCGCCCCCAACAAGGCAGGCACCTCGTCCTCGCACGGCGCACCCCTTGGCGCCGATGAGATTGCCGGCACTCGCGAAGCGCTCGACTGGTCGGCTGAACCGTTCACCATCCCGTCGGAAGTCCGCGACGCCTGGCGTCTGGCAGGTCTCGCATCGCGCCCCCGCCGCAAGGAATGGGAAAAGCGCTATGCGGCGCTCGACAGCGAGATAAAGTCGGATTTCGACCGTCGCCTGCGCGGCGACCTTCCGGTTGATCTCGACCCGGCCATTCTCGAATACAAGAAGCAATTGGCCGAAAAACCGGTCAAGGTCGCGACCCGCAAGGCCTCGGAAATGGCGCTCAACGTCATAAACGCGGCCATCCCGGAAACCATCGGCGGTTCCGCCGACCTGACCGGGTCCAACAACACCCGGTCCAAGGATCAGGAAACCTATTCGGCTGACAATTACGGCGGTCGCTTCGTGCATTACGGCATTCGCGAACACGGTATGGCGTCGGCCATGAACGGCATGGCCCTGCACGGCGGTGTCATTCCCTATTCGGGCACGTTTCTGGTGTTTTCCGACTATTGCCGTCCGGCAATCCGGCTTGCCGCCCTGATGGGATTGCGCGTCATTCATGTGATGACCCACGATTCCATAGGGCTTGGCGAAGACGGACCGACCCACCAGCCCGTCGAACATATGGCCAGCCTGCGCGCCATTCCCAACCTGATGACCTTCCGCCCGGGCGACGTGACGGAAACGCTTGAATGCTGGCAACTGGCATTGAAACAGGCCGCGCGGCCGAGTGTTCTCGCCCTGACCAGACAGGGGCTGGAACCGTTCCGGACCCAGTTCGAGGACCAGAACCTCTGCGCCCGCGGCGCGTACGTGCTGGATGGTGATGCCAAGGACACGGCCGATGTGACGATCTTCGCCTCCGGATCCGAAGTCGCGATCGGGCTCGGCGCGGCGGCACTTCTGCGCGAAGCCGGGCGCACGGCGCGCGTCGTCTCGGTGCCCTGTTTCGAACTGTTCGAGGAACAGTCGGACGAATACAAGGCCGAACTTCTCGGCGACAGCCCGGTGAAGGTCGCGGTGGAGGCGGGCATCCGAATGGGATGGGACCGCTTCATCGGAAACGACGGAGTTTTTGTCGGCATGGACGGGTTTGGTGCAAGCGGTCCTTACCAGCAACTCTACGAACATTTCGGATTGACGGAACAACACGTCGCCTCGGCGGCCACGGAGCGGCTCGAAGCGCTTTAGGGTCTGTGGACAGTTAGTTTGTATTGTCGGTTTGGTCAGATTGATCCAGGTTTTTGTTGTGAGGAGGAAGGACATGCACAGCATATTCAACGACGAATGGCACAATCCTGGATCAATCTGGCCAAATCCCAAAGGGACGCGGCCCATTTGGCCACTGGATGTCGTTGCGAAAACCTTGAAGTGCCCGGCACTTCCGCGGTTTTCGCGCCTAACCAGTGGCCAAATCGGCCACGCCGACAACACAAACTAACTGTCCACAGACCCAAGATCCATCTCGAACAAAGATCGGAAGATGGGCGAACCGGACACAATGTTTCGGACCCGCCCGCGACACTACGCGACGCCCGCAGACGGCGGCGCTGAAACAGGAGAAGACCAATGGCAGTCAAAGTTGCAATCAACGGATTTGGCCGGATCGGCCGCAACGTTCTGCGGGCTATCATGGAATCCGGCCGCAAGGATATCGAAGTGGTCGGCATCAACGATCTCGGCCCGGTGGAGACCAACGCCCATCTGATGCGTTACGATTCCGTGCATGGCCGTTTCCCCGGTACCGTGACGGTCGACGGCAGCTCGATCGATGTCGGCGCGGGTCCGATCAAGGTCACCGCGATCCGCGATCCCAAGGAATTGCCGTGGAAGGAACTCGGCGTTGACATCGCCATGGAATGTACCGGCATTTTCACATCCAAGGAAAAAGCCTCCATGCATCTGGAAGCCGGCGCCAAGCGGGTGCTGGTTTCAGCTCCGGCATCGGGCGCCGATCTGACCGTTGTCTATGGCGTCAACGACGACAAGCTGACTTCCGATCATCTGGTCGTGTCCAACGCCTCCTGCACGACCAACTGTCTTGCCCCCGTGGCCCATGTCCTCAACCAGGCGATCGGCATCGAGCTCGGCTTCATGACCACCATTCACGCCTATACGGGCGACCAGCCGGTGCTCGACACCATGCACGGCGACCCCTATCGCGGGCGGGCCGCGGCTCTTTCCATGATCCCGACCTCGA
>JGI12316J15309_10013977_pt1 | contig 29066 bp, 27 predicted proteins | sample MarCyaLeptolynsp_FD_15309 | JGI IMG/M metagenome (IMG submission 15309) | reverse complement strand
TAATAAAATCCCCTCCAGAACTAAAAAAGGAGGGGATTGTGTTAAACGAAATAATCACCGTCTATGCTATCATCGACGACTTATTAAAAGGGATAGGGCATGAGGATGATTGCCGTCGGACCATGAGCGATGCAGAAATTATCACAACAGCAAAACGACAAGACATTATATTGAGACAGTGTTTAGTTTAATTACCTGTCTTGTTCCTAAGTCAATTCATGCTGTGACTTATCAATGTTTTTTACTCAAAATTGAAGCCTTCATTTTTGCCTTTAATGTGATCAATTTGCCGGATTAAGTTGTCTACATCCAGAGTAGCGGACGAGGATGATCTAACCTTCAGTACAGGCGCAAACGAAGGTAAATCGCTCAACTGCTTCAGAAAAGCCTGTAAGATTCCCTGTTTCAGGATCAGCTCAATTTCAAATACCCGTTCCCCTTTCCGACGTTCGGCGTCATACTCATGGTCAGGTATCGTAGCGTGGGTGGTTAAACAATTAGAGCCAGGGATAAGATTGTCAATGCGATCACCCACTAGATAGGTCTTGAGAAAGTGCCCGATATCCTGAGCATCTCTGAGCAGGTGTCTAACGGTCATGGCTGCTGTATATAGTATAAGTGATTGGAAGGTCGAATATAAAGGTAATCTTAATGATAAAAATTTGCATTATAGCCGCGCTCTCTACCGATAAATCCGGTTTTTCGTCTTTTTGAGGAAGCTTCGTTCAAAGTAAAACCTAGATTCTGTAAGACAATTTAAGTTTTAATCTTTCACAAGCTTATCAGCATCGACTAACTTCAATACTAGGATTTTCAGAGAACTTAGAAGTTCAAGCAAGTGCTGCTTAGTTTTTGCTTCTTTTTTAAAGGAGTGAATTGAGCATTGGATATAATCCGCAAGCTGATATAACTTCATACCAGATGCGCTGAATTGAGATTTATAAGGGGTTAATATCTCTTCAATTGCGCTTCTATATCGCTCGTTTGTCAAAGATATTTCCTCTTTGCAGGCATCATTAAACCCATTGATAATATCCTGGGCATCTGGAGACATTTTCATTAATTCGTAAGGTTTGATTGCCAGTTGCTCAAATACTATGTCCATTTTGTCACTAAGCGTCGTGGCATTCGTACAACTTGTCTCAATTTCAGCTAAGGCTCTGTCCGCAAAAAGGTGAATTGTGGCACGAAGCACCTCATCTTTATTGGAAAACATCAAATAAAGAGTTTGGCGCGAAATGCCAGCTTCCTTGGCAATATCGTTCATTGACGAACGCCTCATACCATAGCGCAGAATCACGCTGATGGCAGCCTCAACAATCTTTTCTTCTTTCTGTGTCATTCAAAGGATCGTGACAAAAGTTAATAAAACTGTCAATTTTACAATTAGACTATTTTTGTAAAATAGTCTAATATAGTTGTATAGGAGCTGGCTATGCCGGATTGGCTACCGCAATGGATGATACATCAATAAGGAAAGACAAAAATGATCCAGACAACAGTTCTGATAACAGGAGCATCGTCAGGAATCGGCAAGGCAACTGCTAAAGCTCTAATTGAGTGTGGTTATACCGTTTATACTGCTGCTAGACGGGTAGAAAGAATGAATGATTTGCAAGATTTGGGCTGCATCCCTCTCAAAATGGACATCACCAACGATGAGCAAATAGTAGCAGTTGTCAATCAGATTGAAACAAATCATGGGGGAGTAGATATCTTAATCAATAATGCGGGTTTTGGCATGTATGGAGCAATGGAAGATACAACTATTGAAGATGCTCGCTATCAATTTGAAGTCAATCTGTTTGGTTTGGCACATTTGACTCAACTCGTACTGCCAAAGATGCGAGAAAAAAGAGCGGGCAAGATTATTAATATTTCATCCATAGGTGGCAAAATCTATACTCCTTTAGGTAGTTGGTATCATGCTACTAAACACGCCCTTGAAGGCTGGTCTGATTGTCTGCGTTTGGAACTCAAAGCATTTAATATTGATGTAGTTATTATCGAACCTGGAGCGATTAAAACTGAATTTGGTGATGTTATAACAGAGCCAATGCTCAAGCGTTCTGGTAATACTGCTTACGGAAAATTAGCTAAACAACTAGCAGATGCTACAAGATCTTATTCAGAGACTGATGATGCCTCTGGACCAGAAGTTATTGCTGATTTAATTCTCAAAGCGATTCAAGCGAAGAAACCCAAAACTCGTTACGCAGGTGGGAAATTCGCAAAACCCTTGTTATTTATTCGTAAATGGGGAAGCGATCGCTTTTTTGATTCGATTATAGGAAAAATGATTGGTTAGTCAAACAACTTAGCATTCAATAGTAAAGGAAAAAGATGCGATATGAATACAAAAACAGTGCTAATTACAGGATGTAGTTCAGGTTTTGGCAGGCTTACCGCTAAAAAATTCCAACAAGAAGGGTGGAATATAGTAGCAACTATGCGTTCTCCAGAAAAGGAAACAGAACTCACCCAATTAGATAATGTACTTGTTACAAGATTGGATGTTACCGATCAAGATAGTGTGCAAGAAGCCGTAACACAAGGTATTAAAAAATTTGGGGCAATTGATGTTCTTGTTAACAACGCTGGCTATGGTGGTCATGCTTATCTCGAACAATTTACCGAAGAACAAATCTATGCCATGTTTGAAACCAATGTCTTTGGTGTAATGCGTGTCTGTAGAGCAGTTCTTCCTCATATGCGCCAACAAAAAGGCGGTACCATCATTAACGTGACATCGATGGCAGGTTATCTTGGGCTTTCACTAGGAACCACTTACTCTGCTTCTAAATTTGCCGTTGAAGGTTTAACTGAGGGAATGGCTCTGGAATACAGACCATTCAATATTAAGGTAAAAGCGGTTGCCCCTGGAGCTTTTGGCACAAACTTTACTGCTGCTACCGACAATAGTCTGGAAAATGGTGATGATGAATTAAAACCGTATGCTCAACAAATGACAGCTCACTTTACTGCTCTTGTAGAACAGATGCAAAAACAGAGCGGAAAAGATGCAGATCCCCAAGAAGTTGCCGATAAAATTTACGAATGTGCAACCACAGAAACACCAATTCACAATGTTGTTGGAGCTGATGCAGAAATGCTGATGGGAATGATGAACTCTATGTCCCGTCAGGACTTTATTAACCAAATAGGAGTAATGCTGACACCAAAGGAGGCTGACTAAAATGATTGTCAATTATTTAGCCGATATGATGGTCAAGCCTGGTAAATCGCCAGTGTTTAATGATCCCAAAGATTGCGGACTAGATTATGAAGATGTAACCTTCAAAACCAGTGACGGAGTGAACCTTTCTGGTTGGCTGATTAAGGGAGGGACAGATAAAGTAATTATTCAATCCCATTTTGGAGTTCAATGCAGCAGAGCAGGATATACTCCCAAAGATAAAGGTTTGATTACGCTGTGGAAAACAGATATCTCATTTCTAAATCAAGCAAAGTATTTAGTCAACGCAGGCTACTCTGTACTTATGTACGATTTTAGGAACCACGGCAACAGTGAAACAGGAACTTGTCCGTGGATATCATGGGGTTCTGAAGAGAGCAAGGATGTTATCGCAGCAGTTGACTTTATTACCAATCGTCCAGACTTTACAGACAGCAAAATCGGATTACTCAGTATTTGTATGGGGGCTGGCTCTACAACTTACGCCTATGGAGTTGAAAATGGTTTACAAGACTACAAGAAGATCCAAGCCTTGATCGCTGTACAACCACTTCTTTATCAAGATTTTGTTAAAGCGATGGGTGTACCTAATTTTCTTGCTCATAGGGTTAATAGTTTTAACAGGCAAAGAACTGGTTTTGACTTAAATACGACTTCTTTTTTACCAAATGTGAAAAGTATTACCGTCCCAACTATGGTTATACAGAATGAAAATGATCCATGGACTAATATTGATTTTGTTAAGCAGTACTACAACGAATTAACAGTAGAGAAAGAAATCCTTTGGCTCGACCTTGCTAAGCAACGAGCAGCTGCTTACGATTACGTCGGAAAATCTCCTGAGAAAATATTGGAATTTTTTGGCAAGCATCTTGATTAATCAAAGCTTTGCCATGTAATACCAAATCCGGATTTAAAAAGCCGCTTTAACAAATTGTCTCTGATGCTGTTCCCTGTTCCCTGCCCTCACTAATAACCTATACAACTAAACCGGATTTGGTATAAGGAGTAAAGGAAAAGTTTATGCTCAAACGAATATACATTGATAATTTTCGCTGCCTAGTAAATTTTGAACTTAATGTTGACTCAATCAATCTGTTTCTGGGAGCCAATGGCACAGGAAAATCGACTGTTTTTGATGTTCTACGGAAACTACAGACATTTATTAGTGGTGATAGTAAGGTAGAGGGAATTTTTAAATCTACAGATTGCACTCGATGGCAAACTTCACAAGTTCAGCGTTTCGAGCTAGAGATTATAGGTAATGGCGGTTCCTACAAATATGAATTGGGTATTGGTCACAATCGAGATAAATGTCGTGTTGAGTACGAGCGTCTGTGGTTTGACAGCCAGCCTTTACTGAAATTTGAGTTAGGCGAGGTTCAACTTTATCGAGATGATTATTCAACAGGTCCACAATATTCGTTTGACTGGTCACAGTCCATGATACCTTCATTGATGCCAAGAAGTGATAACACGAAATTAACTTGGTTTAGAGAACGAATGGCACGATTGATTATTGTGCAAATTATTCCTCACTTGATGGTTGACGAGAGTAACCAGGAAGAAAGACGTTTATCCAGTAAGATAGAAAATTATGTTTCTTGGTATCGCCATCTCTCTGCAGACCAAGGCAAAGTTGCTGAACTAGGAAATATCTTAAAAGATGTTCTCGATGGTTTTACCAGCTTTAAATTTGAGCGAGTAAGTGAACATAGTTGGGTGCTCAAACTCAGATTTTCAAAAGATATAAATGGTAGTCAGATCATTGAGTATCGTTTGGGAGAACTGTCCGATGGACAAAAAACTTTAGTTGCTTTATACACACTTATCCATAGCACTAAATCTGAAGACTATACTTTGTGCATCGATGAACCTGGAAACTTTTTGGCATTGCCAGAAATTCAACCTTGGCTTATTCAGCTTTATGATCTTTGTAGGGAGGAGAAACTACAATCATTATTGATTTCTCATCATCCTGAATTAATCAACTATCTTTTAGCTTCACCGATAGGCTATTGGTTTGAGCGTCAAAGTAATACTCCTGTTAGAGTAAAACAAATTAGTACTCAAATAGCTGAAAATTCTGGTCTTCCCGTTTCAGAACTTATTGCAAGGGGATGGTTGAATGAGTCGGCGTAGAGTTCAGATTGTTATCCTCTGTGAAGATCGGCAGCAGGAGGTTTTTGCCCGTCATTTTCTCGAAAAACGAGGTTTTAGAGGTTTATTCCGACCTAAAATTTGTCCTCTCGGTAGCCAATCTGGAGAACAGTATGTACGTACTCAGTATTTGCTAGAAGTAAAAGCATATCGCCAGAATAGACATCGCGTCTCGATTGGATTAGTTGTGTTGATTGATGCAGATAAGCTCACATTGCAAGCTCGACTCAATCAGTTAGCTCGCATCCTTAGCGAAGATTCTCAGCCAAGTCGTCAACCAGATGAAGCAATTGCTGTCTTTGTCCCCAAACGTAATATTGAAACTTGGATACACTACTTACAGGGAAAAGCTGTTAACGAGCTCCAAGAATATTCAAAATTTGAAAAAGATGAGGCTTCTTGCAAACCCTATGTTGAGAAACTGGCAAAGCAATGTTGTTCACAGGACTTACCAAAAGATGCACCAGAATCACTTCAGGCAGCTTGTGGAGAATTACAACGGCTATTGCCACTTTTACGATAGTAGACTTTTGACTCCAAGCTCAGGATTATGAGTAATACGCTGTAATAGATTATTGTCCATATTTTTACGGGACTTGAACAAACAACAAACAACAAACAACCAACAACAAATAACTAGCGCATATCTGCAAACCACTCCGTGATCCCATCTGCGATCGCATTTGCTAATTTCTGCTGTTCTTGGGCATTGGTAATCCACTCAAATTCCCATGGATTAATCATAAATCCTAGTTCCAATAGTATCGTTGGGGAAGTATGGGGACGAGTTAGTGCTAGGTTATCCCAAAAAATACCATAAGCAGGACGATCGAGCTTGGTAACTAGGTACTCTTGCAAGAATACTGCTAAATTGTGAGCTTGGGCATGGTACCAAAACATCCCAACTCCAGCAGTCTTAATGGCATTGCCGCTGTCGGGTAGGGCGTTATAATGAACGGAGAAGGCTAGGGTAGGTTTAAGTTCGTTGATCATCTTGACGCGATCGCCTAAAGAGATAAACTTATCAGTTTCCCTCGTCATGTAAACTGTTGCTCCCCGCTGCTCTAGTTCTTGCTGCAACAGTTTAGATACCACTAAATTAACATTCTTTTCTGGATAGCCATTGGGTCCCCTAGCACCAAACTCCTTTCCCCCATGTCCAGGATCTAGGAGAATACTAATTCCAAATAGGGACTGCTTTCCTCGTTTTGGTGGATGCCGCAGAGAGAGAATTAAACTTGTACCCTCATATCTCAAATCGTAGCCCCACTGGTGCTCTGATTTAAGATTAAATGTATACTCTACCTGCCCTGGAATAGTTTGTTGCCAATCTAGGCGTTTAACCACCGGGTCATCATCAAGGCGAATGATATCAGTTTGAGCGGTAGTGTTGTACAGGGTCAAGGTGAAAGTTTTCTCTCCCTGCTGAACACTGACTGGTACTGGTACTTCTAAAGGAAAAACAATTTCTGTAGCACCCTGAACCTGACGGTAACCGATACTGCGAATTAGGGAGCGAGGGGGTACAGAATTAGGTATGATGCGCACCTCTGCTGCCTTAATCCAAGCACCATAGTCCAACCTTACCCATTCCCCCTCTCTTCCAGTAATCGCTGCCCTTGTTCCTTTAGGTAACGGAGTTAAGCGAGAATAGTTTGTACTTGGTCCAGTACGTGCTACCCCAGCTTCAACAGTTACCTCTGCTACTTCTAGTTGTACTGGGGAGATAATTGATACCTTTCCTGGTGCTGACTGACTAATAGTTTGTCCATTTAACCTGAGTTGGTATTGAGGCTGTCCTAAGTTGGCAGCTGCTTCTGCTATTGCACAACCTTCATATTTACCGATAGCTGATTGAACATTGGGTTGATTTTGTGAGGTTAATCCAGCAGAATTAGGAGGTAGTTGGATATCTTGAGATTGAAGCATCAAAGGGATAGTTTGATTACCCAACTTGACAGAAACACTAGCCTCTGGAGATGCGATCGCACCAAAACAAATTTGTTCTCCTGGCAGTCTAGCAATATCTACCGTAGGCTTTAAGGAATCTTGACCAAATACTAATCCCACTGGCACTTCCGGCTCTGTTGACAATCGTTTAACTTTGACCTTAATTTCCTGGTTTTGATAGCGCACGCTAAACTGATTGTCTCCTAGTCGGAGGGGAAAGCTGGGAGCGAAATTACCAGACGGACTACGCTCAATTACCTTACCATTAACCAGCACCTCTCCCTGTGGGGAAGCCGTACCAATTAAGAAAATTTGGTTGGCAGTTGTCTGATGCTCAGTTGGTGGATAGGCAAGGAAGAGGGGTTGTTGTGCCAAAGCAGGGGAAGTAATCACACAACTAAATAAAGCTAATCTCAGAATGTTTCTCATGATCGCTACCGACTTATTCTCTCAAGGTCAAGTTATAACAAATCTGGTTTAATAGATTGAGACTATTTTCAATTCTCTTAAAAAACTATAACCAGCCTCCTGAAGCTATCCAAATAAGTTTCTTCACCGGAATTTTACTATGAATACTGACCCGAGGTATGCCGTAATTATCCCTAGACCACCAACCTAATTTGAGAGGTAAGTTATTATATAGGTATCCTGATAAATAGTATTGAGATACATACTTTTTAACTTGGTCATTTACTTCTCCAAAGGGATAGGCTATATGAGCAGCTACAGTTTGATCGGAGTCTAAATCTTTGGTACATTCTCTGAGAGTTTGCTGGGAATTTAACAATTCTTTCTTTAAATCTGTAGGATTGAGAGTTGTTAAGTCTTTATGATTGGCTCCATGAGATTGCAGGTCATAAAAACCCTTTTTTAAACCTTCTCTTAAATCTTCACAACTAGCATGGTCTAATTCTTCTCCTTTAACTCCCATAAAGGGGGGATTGATAAACCAAACTAACTTAATTTTTTTGTTATACTTATCTTCAATACTTTCTGCTAAAGAGAGCAAATTTTCATGAGCAGCCTTATATCCATCATCCACAGTTAGGATAACTTTTTTTTGACCTTGATGTTCATCAGGTATCTTTTTTTTGTCTGCACTTAAAAAATAATCATAAAGTTCTTGAGATGAAAGAAACCAATAATTATTATGTACTAAATAGTCTATAAATTCTTCTAAATTCTGCTTAGTGTAGTCTCCATCAGATTCACTACGCTGAGGAGGTAGTTGATTAGGGTTATTGATGTCAACAATATCGTGGAAACCAAAAATAGCAATTTCGTCTGTTATTGTCTCAAACATTACTCTAGTCAGAACTAACCCTAGGATAAAGGCAAGCAAAAGGCTAAAGGCTTTTCGGATAGTCATCGCAAGCTTCAAGTACTCTCACCATTTCTCAATTCACAAATTTACCATTGACACTTGACCCATGACAAAGCCCCAGGCAGCTATCCCTAGCATCTCACAGAAGGAATGGGTTTCTGAGCACTTTCAGTGAATTGCTGGATTGGGGTTAAGGATAAAAAGTTTATACGTTACACTATATCTTAGTAGCAACAGGCTTATTAATACATCTCAAAAAAGGGCAGTTGCCTCAACCGTATTTATTAAAAAAATCTTAAGATTACTACAGTCTTGATCAACAATAAAAATCTCCATTCCCTATTCTCCATTCCCTATTCCCTATTCCCCATTCCCCAACCAGCAAGATATCAGGTTGTTGAACATATTGGAGATGTGATAGTATCTGAGCTGTCTTAGTGGAAGCTGGACACGTAAATTATACTAGTGCTTTTAAAGCAATCAGCAGCTTTCCTAAAACCTGAACTCAAATCTAGCAATAACTTTTTTAGTCAAATGCTGTGAGGATCTAATACATATGATGTTAAAACTGCGAGTTTTCACAGGAACAACGTTAGCACTTCTGCTTTCTGCAGGTTCGGGATATCCAGTGCTAGCGATCGAGAGTACCCAGACAACTACACAACAGCCGACAAATAATCAGCTAGCTCATGCAGGGGACAGGGAAACTATCTCAGGTATTGTCACCGATATTGATGACGATGTGGTGACAGTAAGAACACCAGATGGCGACACCAAAAATTTGTGGATTCCAGAAGATCTACAAGAAGAACTCGGAATCGAAGTTGGTGATGCAGTTAGCGGAACTGCACACGCTCCTGATCTTGATGACGACGTAATACCTGTAGATTTTGTCACTCGTCGTGAAGTTACGCCTGTCAGGATCGAGCTAACGGAAAGAGAGCGAGAAACCAGAATAACTCGTCCAGCTCCTGTAACTCGTCCAGCTCCCGTATCTCGTCCAGCTCCCGTATCTCGTCCAGCTCCAGTTCAGAGTGGACCAGTACCAGGACTTTGGTAAAGTTTGGTGTCTTTGAGAGTTTCCTGTGGGATGGGCGTCTCGCCCGTCCAAAATGTGCAAGTTAAATATAGCGTTTCTCATCTTTGTGATCGTACTTTCGTTCTTGTTTTTTGGGAATGGGGAATGGGGAATAGTCCGTGAAAATTGAATGTACCTCACGCTTTGCCAAAACTGCTATAAATTATTTGGTTTGAATGACTGGCAAACCTAACCAGTTACTAAGTTCATTGGCTAGCCAGTCTAACTCAATTTCAGAGAGCAAACCGCCTCCACCAATGCTGAACTTTTTAGTTCCAACCCAAATATTAATTTGTGGTTTAACTTCTATTTGACGTCCTTTATGACCTCTCTTGTCGGTAGTCTCGGTTCTTTCTAACTTCAAGATGTGATGCCGTGAAGCAGAAAGAGGATGATAATACTTACAACTAAAAAGCTGATACCATAAGGAAATTTTCTCTTGGTCTAGCTTAAACCAGATTTGTCCAAAACAAGCAAACAAAATCTGTAGAATAAGCCAAAGAAATACTCCCACCTCTAATAAACTGACCAGATCTAATAAATTTAATAAAGGAACAAACCATCGTCCAGAAATCCAAGTACTTACTGCCGTACCATACCAGTTGACTAAAAAACCATTCCAGATGACGGCAAATCCTATGATAGGCAATAATTCAAGAGTAAAACCTTTAGGTGGAATGTAAATTGCCAAAAGATTATGGTTTTTGGTTAAAACGACCTTAGAATTTTGAGGTTTTAGTGGGAGTGGAAGTGGAAGTCGTTTATTTCGTAGAGTTTCCTGCTCTAGAACTTGCAAAGCATGATCAGCAGATGCCAATCGCTGTTCAAGGGATGGTTCAGTTATCCATCGCAACCAATCAATGAAGCTGTTTGAGAGACTGACATAATTTTCAAAGCAAATCCTCAGAGTTTTTTGAGGTAGATCAGCAGGATGCTGCCCGGAAGCTAAATATATTAAGGTTGTGCCTAAAGCGTATAGATCAGAAGCAGGTACTGCTCGCTCTCCAAATTGCTCAGGTGGCATATAACCATAGGTTCCCACAATCGTTCTTGTGGCTCCTTCACTCGCAGCAGCTTGTACAGAACCGAAGTCTACCAAGTAAACTTGACCTACGCTATTTCCCGAACGATTGGTTAGCAAGATGTTACCTGGCTTGATATCACGATGGATGATTGGGGGATAACGGTTATGAAGATAAATAAGAACTGCTAAAATTTCTTTGGCAATTTGCTTCAACTCAGTTTCGGTAAATGTTCGTCCAGCTTTGACTTGTTCTTCTAAGGAGGAAGCTTGGATGTAGCTTTGTACTAAAGCAAAGCCTTTGCCAAAAGTTGTCTCAACATCGAAATAGTCAAGGTAGCGAGGGATAGCCGGATGGTTAAGCTCCTTCAATATCTTGGCTTCGCGCTCAAAAAGCTTAACAGTTTCCCATTTTAGTCCACCATTAAAGAGCAATAATTTAACAACAACTAAATTATGGGTTTGTTTATCTAAAGCTAGCAGAGTTTGTTGACCAGGTTTTTCTCCCAGTTGCCGTTGAATTTCGTAGCGTTCTCGCAATATATGATTCACCATAAGGACTACCTTAGTAAGGCAAAAGGCAAAAGGCAAAAGGCAAAAGGCAACAGGGGACTAGTATCTATCGTTTTTACTTGATTTAACGAATTGACAATTTTTATTTGCACAACAGGTTAGTAACCCAGCTTATTTTGACTTTCTTCTAATTGCGAGAATTAACTACATGCTTCTGGGAAGCCAATACAGACAAACTTAACAGTTGTTAATAATCCTTCAAGGAGTCAGAAGTCAGGAGTCAGGAGGGAACTTTTGATGAGTGATAAAGAATTGCTGATTTTTTTATAAATTCTAAATTCTAAATTCTAAATTCTACATTCTGGCTCCTGCCTCCTGTCTTCTTCATTAAGATCACTCCAAGTTATCACTAATATCTGGAGACTCTGGTTCTTGATTGCTCCCAGACTGTTGATTATTCCATTGCTCTAATTGTTGACGCCGGAAATTATCGATCGCATTGTCTATATTTTGAGGTAGTCCCTGTTGGTATTCATAAGGACTAATTGAACCAGCTTGTTGGGCATTATGAATCAAGTCAAAAGGATCAAAGCCCTCGCTTGTCCCAGTCAAAGAATCTACCTCATTTTGTGGACCAATATTTCCCAAACTTTCAATACCCCCTACTTGTTGTGCCCAAGTGGGTTGAGGTACCAAAGCAGAGGTGATGCCGAGCGCTATAGTTGAGATGCCGATGCTTAGAGTGACACGAGTTATTAACTTTGACGCTAATGCAGAGGGGAACTGGGTACTGATATTCATGGCATTTTACCAGGCAATGTTCTCGTTTAACGATTCTATATTAATTAAGCAAAGCGGCGACGCAGTAGGGGTTGGATTGCTACTAAAACTACAGCAGCAAAACTCAGAAGTACCAGTAATGCTCCGCCAAAGCTAATGGATGCCCAAGGAGCTTCTATGACAATACTAGCTAAAGACCAATTGTGGTGCAGATAGAGATAGCGAATAGGTTCGATAGCATAGCTGAGAGGATTGAGACAGGCGACTACCTGCAACCAGCCCGGCATAAAGGAAAGAGGTGCCAGGGCAGTACTAGCAAACAGCAAGGGCAGGGTCATAACAAAAATAACCGCAATCAGCTCAATATGGCCAGGTAAGGCAAAAGCTAGTCCTAAACTCAAAGCAGTGATGCTTACAACTAGTAAGAAGATAATTAGTCCAATCATCCCCAAGCCTGCTAAGTTGGGTAAACCTGCTCCTAAAAAGGCACTGGCTGTGACAATTACCACCGTTTGCAGCAAGCTAAGGGCAATTATATAAATAGCTGAAGCAGCAACAATGGAGAATCGGGAAGCCAAAGGTGCTACTAGTAAGCGGTTCAAAAAACCAAATTCCCGATCAAACATGACTGGCAACCCTGCATTTAAGGCTCCTGCGAAGGCAGTGAAGACAATCACTCCTGCACCGAGGAATTTGCCATAACTCAAGCCCTCCCCAAATAATCCTTGGGGAGCATTTTGGAATAAGGCTCCAAAGAGAATTAGCCACATTAGGGGTTGAATCAAACCAGCAATTAAAGTAGAAGGACGCCTTTGTAGCTGAATAAATAGACGCTTAGTTAGAGCCAGAGTTTCCTGGATAAATTCACCTAAACCAGGAGTATCACTAACCGGAATTTTACCTATTGTCTCCGGCTGCAAGTTAATGTCAGGTTTAGAAGGAGTTACGGTTGTGCTCATAATTATTTATCAAAATGGGGAATTGGGAATTGGGAATTGGGAATTGGGAATTGGAGTAGAGTAATTTTCTATCCCAACGTTCGTCAGCGAAGTTAATGGATAAGTGTTTCTTATTCTTATCGCATACTTTGTTTGCGTTCTGCCTTGACATCTCTTGTTCCAGCAGCAGCCAATTCAGCATCCATTAAAGTTTTACCAGTAGCGGCTAAGTAGACATCATCTAAACTAGGTCTTGCCTGAGCAATACTAAAAGTAGGTAAACCTACATCTTTCAAAGATTGCTGAATAGTCAGCAAAGCATCACTTTGGGGCTTGACTACTAGGTTAAGGGAGTTACCTTGAGCGTTATTGATAATCACCTCTTGTACAAAGGGGAGAGATTGCAGCAAATCTTTGGCTTTGTCTGCCTCTTCTGTCGGAGAAAACTCTCGGATGCGTAGGGTAATGCGATCGCCTCCTATTTGATCTTTTAACTGGGAAGGTGTACCTTCAGCTATGATATGACCTTTGTCGATAATCGCCACTCTATCAGCTAAAGCATCAATCTCTTCTAAATAGTGGCTGCTCAGCAAAACTGTAGTTCCTGCCTTCTGTAGTTGACGCAGGAACTCCCAGACAACAAAGCGGCTTTCAATATCGAGTCCCACCGTTGGTTCATCTAACACCAAAACCTCGGGTTGGTGGAGTAATCCTGCTGCCATATCCAAGCGGCGACGCATACCACCAGAATAGCTACCAGTTTTTTTATCTGCGTATTCCTCTAACCCCAGCAGCTCAATCATTTTATTGATGCGCTCTTTGGCAAAGGTGTTGGGAAGATGATAAAGAGCGGCTTGCAGTTCCAACAGCTCTCTACCTGTAAGCATCTTATCTAAAGCTACTTCCTGAGCCACATAGCCGATTCTGCGGCGCACTGCTCTGGGGTTATCAATGGCAGATATTCCAGAGACTTCAATCTTACCGGCATCTGGTGCTGTTAAGGTACACAGACAGCGAATAGTTGTCGTTTTACCTGCACCATTAGGACCAAGTAAGCCAAAAATTTCACCAGGTTCCACTTGAAAGGAGATGTCCCTGACAGCTTCGACATCACCGTAGCGCTTTTGGAGATTCTGGACTAAAACAGCGGCAGCCATAATTATTCCTCAAGCCGGTCGAGACTACACAAATCTAAACAATCTTTCTTTATATTCTAATGTGCTTTCAAGATACAAGGCAAAAGGCAATAGGCAATAGAGAACAGGGAGCAGAGAATGTTCAGATATAATGTGAGGAAAGAATTGGGAGGGAACCAAACTGGATGTTTCTGTGCTCTAGTGTGGTAAATTTCCTAGTGCAGCGCGGCGGAAATAACCAAAGCGTGAAAAAAGGTCAAAAAGCTTACCGTACAAGCTTTCTTCCCTTCCCCCCTTGGGGGGACATAAGGGTAGGTTGCCTCCTGTTCCCCTCTTTGGAAGGGTTAGGGGTGAGTTTTGCCTTCTGTCTTCTTGCACTAGTAAGTCCTCAGCAACAGGTTCTTGCTAGTCCAAACCCTGATCAGGAAATTAGCAACCAGACAACGCTTCAGAATAAATTGAGTGAATTGCTGCCTCTTGAGCAGTTACCACCTCTAGGAGAGGCTTCGCAATATCTACCGCCACTAGAAACCATTCCTGCATCTCCCTTACACAAGACTCGTTTGGTCTTAAAGTTGAGTGAGCGTCAAGTTTATTTTTATCGGGACAATCAAGTTCAAGCAAGTTATCCAGTGGCAATTGGCAGAAGTGGCTGGGAGACACCTACAGGTAGCTTTGAAGTGATACAAATGGTGTCCCATCCCACTTGGCAACATCCTTTTACGGGAGAACTTATCCCTCCAGGTTCAGATAATCCTTTGGGTTTGAGGTGGATTGGCTTTGCAGTAAAAGGAGAAAATTACATTGGGTTTCATGGTACTCCCAATGAGGAACTAATCGGACAGGCAGTTTCTCACGGCTGTGTACGGATGCGCAATGAGGATGTAGTGAGTTTATTTGAACAAGTAAAGATGGGGACACCTGTAATGGTAGAACCTTAAAAAAGCGACATTTCCTCTAACTCCTTTAATGAGTTAGAGGAAATGTCGCCCCGCCGCTTTTGTCATTAGTCATTAGTCATTAGTCATTAGTCATTGGTCATTGGTTATTGGTTATTAGTACACAACTTACTATACAGGCTTTCTTCCTTTGGAGCCTCCTGTTCCCCTCCTCGGAGGGGTTAAGTAGTGTGACAAAATTAACTGTGCAAAAAAATGCCTGAAACCCTTGCCAATCAAGGATGATGTATCCAAATAATTTTGTCCAGGTACTTAGGGGTGGGTTCTGCCTCCTGCCTTCTTGCACTAATAGCCAAATTTTCCGAACCCAAGATATTATCAGGCACATAAAAAGCGATCGCGTCGTCTTCTTCTGTACTCTTGTATAGACGGAGTTTTCGTGCTGATACAAGCTAGAAGCCTGTTCCACTTAGATTTGTCATTCCCTACCTAATACTAGTAAACGATATGCCAAAACGCCTTGACCGCAGACAGTTCCTGAAGCACGGTAGTGCCGCTGCCTTAGGTTTTTCTACCTTTAGTCTCGTCAGTTTGGGATATACTCGTCGCGCCTCAGGGCAGTTGAAGCTCAATGTTCCACCAGAAACTATCATTGCTGACTTAGAGAATCAAATACCAGCATTGATGGGCAAAAAGGTTGTTCCTGGTGTGTCCTTTGCTCTGATCAAAAACGGCGATATTGCCTGGAGTCAAGGTTTCGGAGTCAAGAATACCAGAAACTCCCAACCTGTGGACACCAATACTGTATTTATGTCCGCGTCCTTGAGTAAACCCCTGTTTGCCTACGCAGTCCTCAAAATGGCTGAACGCGGCGAGTTAGATTTAGATCAACCGTTAACCGCATATACAGCTAAACCCTACATCTCCGATTCCAGGATTAGATTAATTACCGCACGGATGGTACTCGCCCATACCACGGGATTTCCCAATTGGAGTGGCAATGCTCCCGTCTGGATTAATCATACTCCTGGCACCAGATTTGGTTATTCTGGTGAAGGCTATCTCTACTTGCAAAGGGTTGTAGAACGGATTACCGGACAACCTTTAGGAGAATATATGAGCCGCTATTGCTTGGCTCCCCTAGGTATGAACAGCAGTAGCTACGTCTGGAGAGAGTCCTATGACTGGTTAGCTGCCAATGGTCATGACCGTCAGGGTAACCCAAAAGCTTTTAGGAAGCCAAGAGAGGCTTTATCAGCAGGTAGCTTGCGCACTACTGCTACTGATTTTGCCAAATTCCTGATAGCCATGATGCAATCTGGTACAAAGGATCGTCCACAACTAACAGCAACAAGTGTAGCGCAAATGCTCCAACCACAAGTAAAACTCAGTCGCTTCCTGAGTTGGGGTTTAGGCTGGGGATTGGAAGCCACCCCTGATGGTGATTTCTTTTGGCATTGGGGGGACAACACCAGATTCAAAAGTTTCACCCTAGCCTCTAGAAACTTAAAAACTGGCATTGTACTCTTGACCAATGGTCAAAACGGCTTGAAAATCTGTAAAGAGATTGTCCACCGCTCAATTGGGGGACAACATCCTGCCTTTGATTTTGGCATGATAAATTACTGAGATTAGTGACAGCTCCCGTCGCTAACCTTACAGGTATAGAGCGGGGCTTCTGGCCGTTTAGCTAAAGGTTTCAAGGCAATTACCAATCACTAATTAGCTATTATCGTTCCTGAGAGGATGTTAGAAAAGTCATGTTGTAGCTTGCTTCTCTTAAGGTACGTAGCGAGCGTAGTATTGACGCTAAGCGTTCCTGAAGGATAGCATCTCTAAGTAATCGCTCAAACTCTAGATTCTACGTTCAGCTTTGCTCCACTCAGAATGATAAATTATGCCTTTTCCAACTTTTCAAACACCCCCTGATAGTAATCAAGTCAGAATTAGGTAAACTAATGCTTGCAGAAAATTGAGGACATGAGATGGATTTGGAATATCCTGATGACTTAAAATATCTCGATACCCACGAATATGTAAGGCTCGATGGTGAAATTGCCACCATTGGAATCAGTGCTTATGCTATCGATCAGTTGGGAGATATTGTATTTTTGGAACTGCCAGAAATTGGTGATGCTTTGGAAGTAGGCACAAGTTTTGGTTCCGTTGAATCAGTCAAGGCGGCTGAGGATTTATATCCCCCTGTTTCAGGAACAGTGACTGATCGTAATGAAGACATGATCGAGGCTCCTGAAAAAATTGCAGAGGATCCCTACGGTGAAGGTTGGTTGTTAAAAGTGCGCGTTAATGACCCAGATGAATATGATTCAAGTGATGTCCTGTCTGCTGATGAGTATCGTGAACAACTTGAAGGTGATGAGGCTTAGGCGTCTATGTCAAGTGTCAGAAACTCCTTTGTACTAATGACGAATGACCAATGACAAAAGCGGCGGGGCGACATTTCCTCCAGCCCCTTTAATGAGTTGGCTTCCCCGTCGCTTTTTGTAAATTAGAATCTACTGGTCACTCTCTGAGTAAATTTGCTTGAGTTGCGTGCAAGCTTGAGCGATCGCATCAACAGAACCACTATTGACGAAGCCGTAATAATCTAATATGTAAACTCGGTCATTTTGTACGGCTTTCAAATCTTTCCAGAAAGGTTCTGATTTAAATTTATCCACGTTTTCTCCTTCCACATTCACCAGAATTAAGACCTCTGGATTAGACTGTAAAACTTTTTCAGGAGAGAGCGTGACATAACCTTTAATCGGGCTTTTTCCCTGTAAATCAGCTGCCAAATTTGCTGCACCAAATTGTGTCAGTAGATCCCCTGCCCAACTGTCTTTGTTGGGAGAAAGCAAGGGTTGACGACTTACCAATACTAGGGTGGAAGTCTTTTGTGCTGGGGTTTGTTTAGGTAAGCATTGTTGATAGCTCTGGAGTAGTGGTTCTGGATCTGCTTGAATAGTTGCTGCTAAGGTTCGCGTCAGCTCTTCTAGCGATCGCCAACTATCTAACTGGGTTGTAATCATCTCTATATCCAAGGATTGCAGTTTTCCCAGCACTTGATCATGAAATCCAGCTGCACCAATCACTAGCTCAGGTTTAAGGGCAACAATTTTCTCCAAGTTAGGCTGAGTGCGTCCTTGGCTAACACGAGGAATGTCTTGGAGGGCTTCATTTTTATCCAGTAACCGACTGGCTGTCATACCCACCAGCTTGGTTGAATCGAGACGATAAATGATGTCTGCTGTAATCGGTGTCAGTGCTACCACACGCTTGACTACTGGGTCAGAACTAGTAGTAGAATTGGTTGTTGCATCGGTAGTTGGGGATGGGTTACAACCCACAGGCAACAACATTAGTAAAATGAGAACAAAGCGAAACAGTTTCATGGCTCAGATGTGCTTGGCTGATGAGGTAAACAGAGTAAATCTAAAATCTAAAATCTAAAATCTCAACTCATTGCTGCAATCGGAGTCAGAGGACAAATCTGAATACCTACAGGTGTTTGTAAAATTGCGGCATCGATGCCAAAAATAGCAGCAAGATTGTCAGGTGTAAGCACTTCTGTAGGTGTACCTAGATGATACAACTGTCCGGTTTTGAGTAGAGCAAGGCGATCACTATATCGAGCAGCTAAGTTGACATCATGCAGTACGGTGATGATGGCAATATCCTGATCATGATTCAGATGTTTCAGTAACTCTAGCAATTCCAGTTGATAGCGCAAATCCAGATAGGTGGTGGGTTCATCCAGCAGTAACACCTGGGGAGCTTGCGCCAAGGCTAGTGCCAGAAAAGCCCGCTGGCGTTCACCCCCCGAAAGCTGCTCTACGGGGCGATCTCTATAAGTCACTAATTCCGTGGATTCTAGTGCTAGGGTTACCCGTTTGTGATCCTCTGCATTCAGTTCCCATTGCCACCAGGATTGATGGGGAGCCCTGCCCAAACTCACTAGTTGCCGCACCGTTAATCCAGAAGGGATTGTCTGTTGTTGGGGCAATAGTGCTAAAGTTTGTGCGACTATTTGTGCCGATTGGGTATGAATAGATTTGCCGTCTAGTAATACAGTTCCCTGTTGCGGAGAAAGAATACGACTGAGCAAGCGTAACAGAGTTGACTTACCGGAGCCATTCGCACCCAAAATACTCAACCATTCCCCCGGTTGCAGAGTAAAACTGATGTTGTTAACAATGCTTTCTTCTCCGTAGCCCCCCGTCAAAGCCTGACTTTCCAGTGCTGTGTTAAGTTGATTTTGCTCGATAGTTTTCTCCATTAGACTCCATTTATAACGGATGCGAATCGCCTCAGTGGAGGGCTTTAGGGAAGTCCACCATCACAAACTGATGCTGTGGATAGAGATAATCCTCCCTCGACTTATCGCCGACTTCTTTGCTACTCAGAAAGGTAAAGTGTTGCTTCTGTATCTAGAGTATGGGGAAGCATTAGGGTAAATTTTCACAAGATTCGAGTAGCCTGATCGCATATGCATCAGCTGCTATTTTCACCCAACCCGAATTGATCCACAGTAACCAGGCGATAAGCAGAAAAAAATTTACTAGTAAACAGGCAATTGATAGTGGAGGACAGTTAGAGAATTGTAAATTCGTCCCCGCCAGAGTTAAGCTATCGATTTGCCAAGTTGCAAATATATTAGGCAATCCAATTTTGGAAATACACTGCGCTCCAATAAAAACCACACCTATAAATGAAGTTAAAATTCCAAGAGATTTCATTCCTAGCAAATTTCGTCGAAAACCATAATTGCAATTTTCTTCATAGACTAGAAAAAATTTGCTATGATCACGAGTCTTAGAAAGTAAAAATTGAGTACACGTATCGTATATTTGATCTGCTAAATCCGGATTAGCCAATTCTTCGCTTTCATTCGGCATAGACTGCCCTGTTAACTGATGTAACTTTTTATGTTGGCGAGCCAAATTTACTTTATTTCGTGTAGTACGGTACCGTAGAAAGTACGTTGTAGGTTTACCCCCCCAAGCAGTGTATAACTCCTCTTCTTTAGCCTTACCCATATCACGAGCAAGTTGTGCCAGGAGCTTGAGTATTCCGAAGCAAGCAAGCAAACTGACGACTCCTCCCCATGACCAAACATTATCTGGAAAAAATGCAATAACAGTCAATGCGATCGGTAAACTAACAAGCAAGGCAGGTGCTAGCCTAGCCTTGCGGTTGTAGTCATCAAAGTTCTTTTCAATAAAATCTATAACCATATGTTTATTCCCGTATTTATTGTATCGACCATGTTTCCTGATCTTCACCAACAATGAGCATTACACCTGGCAGTCCATCACTATTGAGCATCTCAGCAAGATAGCTTAAAAGTTTAATGTCATGTTCACTCAGTTGAGTTGAGATCCCTGATGGATGGGAATGCCATTCACCAATGTAGGACACAATGTTAGCTGTCCGTGCTTGCGCCATTTTGATCTGTTCCTCAAGACCTTGAACGCCGCGTATAAATCCACTCGAATCTGCTGCACTGTCTAAGGGAGCAGAGAGGATATCGACCACGAAGATGGACTGTAATTTCTGATCAAAATAGCCGAGTAAGACTCCGCCCGTTTCATTTGGGAGATTAGCAGAACGAATTTGTCTAGCCTTATCCTGCAAGCTAGTGTTCCATATAATGTTCCAACCATTAGCAGCCACAGTTAGGTTTGCAGCCACAGATACTGTGTGAACATTAATGGCCCCAGATAGCTGCTCAACATGCCATACCGAGATTACAGCATCGGGTTGCTCACATCTGAGCCTAACCTGCCGTGCAAGTGTTGCAGCATGAAGCTGAAGAAGCTCGACTGGTATCACACTTGATACATCACGACATCCTGCACCAACCCAAAGATGTCCTTGATGTCCACGTAGATGTTGCTCACCCCAAGCATTATTCAAGATGGCTTCGTAATATTGTGCCTCGAGTCCATCTAATCGCAGGTTGCGATCGGAATCTTCGAGAAGTAAAACAGAGCAGTGTCCAGAAGGAGTTAGAAAAACAGATACTGATCGCTTAAGGTCAGCGATCGCTAAATCACGCGGTACCCCAAGTGTAGTTGTTGCATCAACTACTAAGTCTGCACTTTCAACAGCAGTCTTCAAGTCCGCATTTGACCAATTAGTTACACTATCTACAATAGCAGAAGCTTTTGAATAGCCATCAAAATAGGTTTCCTCTACTATTTGTTTGGCTGCATTTGCCTTAAACTGACCAATTTGAAAATGTTTAGCTGTGTGTCGGGCTAAATTATGTGGCTTGATGTAATCGAGATCAACAAATGTCCAGGTGCCCCACGCCTCTCGATACCAAATGTCGGCAAGACTACTACCAAGTGCTCCAACACCTGCAAGAACGCCAGAAAATTCACTAGTGTCCGCAGTAATACCTGAAGCCTGACGTGCAGTTTCACGAGTTAGAGAGAATGTAACCTCGATCGGTTCAATATTAATAGAGCGCCAAGCATCATTGGAACTTAAATCTGCGCCAAATGAAGGAATATTGTAGTAGTTGCCATCTGCGCCATCTGTTAACACACCACAGGCTTCACCTAACTGCCCAAGATTGATGTTGAGACAGAAAGCTTGGTAGTCGTTTCGCTCTACAGCACTATTTTCACTTCGTTGAACAGGTATCTGAAGAATAAGAAGCGTTTTACTATCAGATGTTTTGGGGGTTCCTTTTCCGTTCACGCTACGCTTGATCTCAGCACAAAGCACATTGAACAGAGCTGCACCTCGCGCTGCAAATTGGTTGTCGAGTGTTCCTAAATCATATGGAAAAGGCTCGATAGAACCATGAGGTACTGGTTGAAGAGCAAGAACGAGACAGGTTAGCCCCAGATATTCATTTCTTTCCTGAGAAGCTTGCAAAAAGCATCCTAAAAACACTCTGTTTGCTACTTGTTTGAGCGTTATTAAAAAATCAGGATGCCGAATTTTTTCATCAAAATCTGGAGGCAGGATAATCTCGAAGGGACTGCGAAAATAGAACGGTTCAACTGGTTGATCTTCGCGATGCAGAGTGCCTTTGGCGGTTTCAGAAAGCCACCATAATAGTCGATTAAGATGGCTTTGAGGAGTCCAATAATGTTGCACTACTTCCCAAGGTTCAGAATAAAGACACAATGACGCGGGTTCATCCTTTCTAACAAGATTTTGATGTAAGGTCACGGGGAAATCTTTTCGCAACGCTCGTACTTCAGGCATTTTGGTTTCTTCCGTACTGAAGATTAATCCAATACGCTCTTGATAGAGGATACCAATGTTGTTTCTGGTAGGAACACCATCATTAGTGCAATCAACAACGAGAATTTCCGCAGTGCGTTGCCCGTCGTGAACAAAGCATCTTAGCTCGATAAGCTCAAAAAAATTATGGGTAGAACAAGCTCTAAAAACTCGACGCGAGATTGCTATAGTTAAAGCATCTTCGGTGAGTTCAGAAATTACCTCACCAAAGTTGGTATGTATATCTGCCATCTAACCTGCCCTTGGTGCTGGAGAAGAGACAATAATGTTAACTCCAGAGTTTACAGTCGTATTCAAACTAACTCCTCCACTGGTGATATCAAACTCCAAAGGCTGTGGCTTTCGTTCGTTAGGCTCCTCCATAGTGACAACCAATCTCCGTCCACTAACCTGTCTCAAATATCGTTCATAGCACTTTCTAGCCTGAATATGGGGTGGTAGCTTCTGTTGATAAGCTTCCCTAGTATCAGGAATCGGCTTACTTGAACTTATAATGTAGGCTCCTGTTTGGCCGTACATAAGAAGTTCTTTCACTAGGGGTAAAGGGACTGTTTCCCTCTCGCCTTTTTCTGAATTGAGGGCGTGATGGCTGCAATGATGAGGGATATTAAACAAATGCCATTCCAATCTATCTTCATTTTTGTGCCATTGAGTAATACGAACAATATCCTCAAGAACCTCACTTGTTGAATCTCCTACCGCAAGGTAGTTAGTTTGAGAACCTGCAACTTCAAAACGGACTTGAAAAATCAGCGATGCATCATTCCGTAAGTCATCGCCTTCATCGACATGCTTAACAAATGGGGAATGACAGAAGAATTCAACGCCATCTTTCTCAAGAGAAAATCCTGGAACTAGGTTTCCAGCATCAACAATTAGGTCAAGACGTGACTCTACAGTCAACCCATTTTTCTCAAGCCAATTTTTCAACATTTTCGGTTTTGAGAAAACCTTAATACCCTCACCTCTAAGAAGACGATGCCGAGCCTCCTGCCGCCAAAGAACAAACTCTGTTTTTGCTTTCCACTGCTCGACTGTAGATGTCTCCAGTATCATGGCAGCTGGAACCCACAACTCATTGACCTTGATTCGTCCATCGCCTTGATACGCGGAATCGTGCCATAGTTCAAAGAACTCGGTACTGTGCAAGATATGATCTAAATCTGCGTGGGTAAGAGCTAGAACATCAAAGTAATCACGTTCTGCTTCCGCAAGTTCCTTATTTAGTTGGCTTTTGAGATCAATAGCAGGTTCATCCTCCTTCTCACCACGATTCAGATGACGAAAGTCGAATAATAGGCGCTTACCATTTCTCAAAATAATTTGGCTTGTATCGCCATTTTGTACTGGGTAGAAAATAACTTTGTGCATTAGCGGCCTCGTTAGAAATTGAGTTTAAGTGAATGAGTTGGAATTTATTGCTAGCTTTGGTTTACAGACTTCTTGACTTGAGTAGCTAAAGCCGAAAAACAAGGTGGTTCTCACAAAGTATATTTACAAATCTGCAAAATTCAGATTTATTAACTGACACATCACCGAGATGATTTCCAGCACTGCCCTGGCAATCCATCTCTATTGATACAATCGAGTAAACATAGAAGAGTTCTGAAAGGAAGAGCTGCTTATATGTATATTAGCGACATATTCTAAAAAGTGCAAGTATAAATAAATGGCTCGCAAAAAGGAGACAATCACACTTTCCATTCCACCTGGAACTAAAGAACAGTTAGAGGCAATAGCCGCTAGCTTAGGCATTATGTGGGGCGATAAGCCTAGTATTTCGGGGCTAATCGTGGCGATCGCCCAGCACCAACTTGAGATTGGAAGTGCAATTACACTTAATCCAAGTCAAAATACAGCCATCAGACAAGCGATAAAACTCTTGGTTGACTCCGGGCACATTGTCTATGCCCAGACTTTAGCCCTTTTCCTAGGAGAACATGGCAACTTAGAGACACCCCTACGCCAAGCGCTGCTGGAACAAGTTAGTCATCCTAATGAATCATGGCGTAGAGTCATTGATCAGCAAATTAAAGCTAAACAGCCTTTTCTTCTGTTATATAAAGATTCTCAACACAAACAGATGCAATTTACCGTTCGCTATGGCGAAATTCGCTTTTGGGAAAAGCGATTCTATCTAGAAGCCTGGTGTGAGGAAACGGAAGGTAGCTTGAATCTACCCGAACTAATCCATAACCGCTGCTTCCGGTTAGATAGAATTATCAACGTCTTTCCAACAAGTGGCAATTGGCAAGATCGACTTGAATATATCGAAGTGCAATTACAAATATTGGGAAGGTTGGTAAAAGCTTATGAACCTAAACCAGATGACATAACCAATGAAGTAAAGGACGATGCTCGCTACATAGTTAGACATGTATCAAATACATTCTGGTTTATTCGGGAGATCCTACGTTATGGGGAAGAATGTATAGTTTTATCTCCTGCGAGCGTACAAAATCAACTAATAGACAAATTAAAGAAGCTTTGCGAGCACTACAACTTTTTACCATAAACTTACAAAAAGCTAGAGAGCCGTCTTGTCTAGGAAATCCGTATTCCCAATTCCCCATTCCCAATTCCCCATTCCCAATTCTAAATTCATCCCTGATGACTCCGACGATAGAGCAACCAGACAAAGACGGGCGATCCGAGCAATGCTGTCACTATACCTACGGGAAGTTCGATCGCTCCCAGACGGGATAACCAATCTGCCAGCAGCACAATCCAGGCTCCTCCCAGAATTGACAGCGGCAAGATCCAACGGTAGTCGGTGCCCACTAAAAGTCGCACTCCGTGGGGCACAATTAATCCCACAAATCCCACCAAACCTGCAATGCTTACTGCACTAGCTGCTAGTAGCGCTGCAATCGCCCCGATCAAAATTCGCGATCGCCACAAGGATACTCCCAAGCTCACCGCCAGATCGTCTCCCAGTTGCAGCAAATTCATCACTCGTGCTAGAGTGCAACCCACCAGCAATGCCATCACCAGATAGGGACCTGTGATCACTAACTCACTCCAGCCGCGTCCGTTAAGGCTACCTACCAACCAGTTGAGTGCAGCCTGGATCCGCCCATCATCTGAGAGCAGTAACAGCATCGATTGTACTGCCCCAAACATTGAACTAATTGCCACTCCCCCCAGCACCAATCGTTCTACTGATATTCCTGATTGACTACGAGCCAACAGATAGACAATCCCAGTAGTTGCGATCGCACCTAACCATGCTGCCAAAGGTATCCAGCTTTGCAACAGTCCTAAGGTGAAAAAGGCTACTGCCACTAATCCTGCTCCCGCCGAAATCCCTAGAATAAAAGGATCAGCTAACCCATTTCGTAGCATTCCTTGGAGCAGTGCCCCAGAAAGTCCCAATGCTGAACCTACCATGAGTGCTGCAATAATCCGAGGCAAGCGCAGGTCCCAAACAATCGTTTGATTAATGCTGCTTCCTTGGTGCCACAATGCCTGCTGAAGTTCTGCAAAGCTCAAGGGGATGGCTCCTTGAGTTAAGGATGCCACCAGGGTTACAATTAAGCCAACGCAGAGCAGAAAACTGGCGATGATACTACGAGAGGACTGAGCCATTTGGACTGCTTGCTGAACAGTAAATTTTGTTAAGAATATCTAAAAGCTCAAAACCGTGTCTATGCAAGAGTAAGGATAAAGATACAGCCTGAGTTCAGTAAGCATTAGTTTATCTTAGTAAAAGCAAGATATTTCAATCTATTAACAGATACTTTCTTTAGTTTACCGAGCTATTATAAAACTTTTGGTAATATGGGCAAAAGTTAGTCAGACTGTTATATTATACAGCTGCCTCGCTTAACGATAGAATATCCTACTTAAGGAAACGGTAGAGAAAACATGGAAGGATCCGAATTACCAAAATCTAAAGCTGAAAGCAGTCCCCCAGAAGCCCCAGCTGCTGAAGCCCAAAAGAATAAAATAGGTCTCAATGTTGAAACGCCTGGTGAGATAGTGTCGCCAAGTCCTTCTGAGCAATCAGGAAATGCACAGTGGCAGGAATGGGTGCAACCCGTTTCTGAGGTTTTGTCAAAACTGCCTGATTTGGTGGGTGACTTCTTTACCAGATATAAACAGCCTCTAAGCACCCTGGGACTGATTCTGTTGCTCATTGTTGCCGTTAAGGTAACCCTAGCAATCCTAGATGCTATTAATGACATTCCACTATTGGCACCTTTTTTGGAATTGGTGGGAATTGGCTACACTGCTTGGTTTGTTTACCGCTACTTACTCAAAGTAGAAACACGCCAAGAACTAATGACTGAGTTTGAAGCCCTCAAAGGGCAAATACTAGGCAAAAATCCCCTTGATAGCTAACCCCCCTGAAACATAGGTTAAGTGTCTTAGCAGGACAGCAGTTGAATTCAAAACAAAAGTGTTCACCACTTGGCACAAGCGAACTGATGTAAATAACATTCAGTTCGCTTGTACTTTTGTAAAAAATTCTAATAAACAATAGATTTGTGTTGTGTATTAATCAAATTCAAACCAATTTCCTTGCTGCTACTTGGGCAGTAGTACTACTCGAATTAGTTTTGTTAGTTACTACTTCTTCCTTTGGTATTTGATTTCCTTGGATAATTTCTGGATTAAACCGATACCCAACGTTGCGGATAGTTTGGATCAAATTGGGTTGTCGGGGATCAGTCTCGATTTTTTTGCGCAAGGAAAGGACATGGGTGTCAATTGTACGGGGATTATCAATAGCATCAGGCCAAGCACGACGCAGTAATTCAGAACGACTCAAGGGTAATCCTTGAGATTGTGCTAGCACGTAGAGCAGACTAAATTCCTGAGGTGTCAGTTCAATAAAATATCCTTTGAGACAGACACGACGCTGTACTAAATCAATTTTGAGGTCACCATAGTTTAAAGAAAGTGGCGCAGTATTAAAACGGACACGGCGAATTAGTGCCCCAACTCGAGCCATAAATTCTTGCATGCCGAAGGGCTTGACTAAGTAATCGTCAGCCCCAGCTTTAAGCCCTTTGACAACATCACTTTCTGTACTGCGGGCTGATAGCATCAAAATCAGTGACTGTCGTTGCTGCTGGAGCCATTGGCAAAACTCAACACCATCACCATCTGGTAAATCTGAGTCTAAGACAACCAAGGTTGGTTGACAATTATAGAATATTTGTTTTGCTCGATAAAGGCTATCTGATTGGTAGACCCCATAACCTACTTGCTGCAAATGCCAGCCCAATAGCGATCGCAAGTGAGGATTTCCTTGGATAACTTGAATACGAATCAATTCCACAGCAGCTTAACTTCCCCTTTAGCTGGTGGATGTTAGCTTAACAAAATTAATGTCAACAGTTTGTAACAATTGTTACTCAAGCAAAGGTTAACTAGTTATTGGTCATTGGTCATTAGTCCTTTGTCCTTTGCATCAGGTACATGTTGGTTAATGGGGCTCACTCATGCAGTGATACGTACCTTCCTTTTCACCACACCCCACACCCTGTCTTGTTTTTAGCTTTGTTGTCACCCCCTGAGCGGAGCGTATACCCTTCGGGATGCTCCGCTTAGAGCGTAGCGGGACGAAGTCCAGCAAAGCGGCGGGGCAACATTTCCTCCAACATCTTTAAGGAGTTGGCTTCCCCGTCGCTTTTTGTAAGTTATCAGGCTCTATTTAATTAAACTCACAAGTTCTGAAACAGTCTTGAGATAGCAGTGATAGCTATCATCACCAAAACAAACAAATATTACTTGCTCAAAACTAAAATTTTCCCTCAAAAATTGCTTAACTTCGTTGACAGCAATCCGGGTGGCTCTCTGTAGAGGAAATCGATAAACTCCGGTACTAATCGCCGGAAAGGCAATTGTCCGAATTCCTTGCTGTTGGGCTAAATTGAGGCTATTTCGATAACAAGAACGCAGTAAATCATCTTCTCCATTGCGACCACCCTGCCAAATAGGACCAACGGTGTGAATAACCCATTTAGTCGGAAGTTTGTAGCCTTTAGTAATTTTTGCCTCTCCAGTGGAACAACCTCCAAGTGTTTTACACTCTTCCAGTAATTGCTTTCCTGCTGCTCGATGAATCGCTCCATCCACACCTCCTCCCCCTAGTAAAGATTCATTAGCAGCGTTAACAATAGCATCAACCTGTTGTTCAGTTATATCTCCTTGAATTACACTAATTCTTGCTGATAAATTATAATTAGTTTTGTTAAAAGATTTCATTTTTGAACGAATTTCCTCCAAGCGTTTCAAGATTGCTATAATGTGACCATTATTAATCATTGTAGCAAGATGACTGCTACAAAACGCTCTTTCAAGAAACAAGGCAAAAGGGAAGAAGATTTTATTTGTTTCTTCCATTCATAGGGGGTGACAATCGCTGCCAGTTGAGGTGCTCCTAAAAACTTGAGTTGGATGAACTTGTAGAATCATAGAACTACACCAAAGCCATTACACTTGAACTATATTTGATACCTCAGCATCAAGCTGATGCTGAGGTATTTAGTGACGTTCTCCCACCGTTAACCCTTGCGGGTATAACGGGGGCTTCTAAAATAGAGAGAGTTGAACGCACTCTCTACTCAGAAGTTCGCGCTTCCCAGGCTGTCCACTGACTAAGCCTCCACGCGCAGGCAAGATGAGCCCCACCTCGCTTAATGCCCGATTTAAAATATTCACTGCGGCATTTTCATCTCTGTCCAAGGTAATGCCACACTTATGGCATTCATGTAACCTAACAGACAAAGTTTTCGGTACTTTCACTCCGCAGTTTGAGCAATTTTGTGATGTACCGTGAGGATTTACTGCAACC
>JGI12316J15309_10000677_pt1 | contig 29075 bp, 23 predicted proteins | sample MarCyaLeptolynsp_FD_15309 | JGI IMG/M metagenome (IMG submission 15309) | reverse complement strand
GATGAATAATGGTGTCCCGATGACTACTCGTCCTTGCCAGATGCGGGGTCAGGCCCCAGGCGATTGTTCGAGCTCGGTCGTTGGGCTAACAACGTGACAACCTGTGCTACCGAACGGTGTCTAGCACCTGGGTGGGAACGGTTTGTCACGTTCTCTTTTAGAATAAGGCAGCCCGCGCTACTGAACGGTGTCTAGCACCGAGGATGGGACGGGCTTGCCTTAATTTCAAGATACAAGGATGGGCAAAGCAAAGCTTGTCCATCTTTATCCTGTGATGGGCACGGGCGCTTGCCCTTTGCCCATCCTACGGGCCTGTTGGGACGTGTTCTTGTTGCCAAAACCTCTAGTCGTTTTTTTACCGAACAGTATTGACATGGAATCCAGTTTCGACTGCTCTGGCTGCCAGGGCTTTGAGGCGATGCTCGTAGGCGTTTGCTTTCATGACGACGTAGATCCTGGCAGGAGCGACGCGATCGCGAATGTAGGGAATATTATCTGCAAATAGTTTAGGCAAAACTTTAACTTCAAGATGAGGTTGATGCATTAGGACGATTTGAGTGTTGATGGTTGATGGTTGGTGCCAAAATCTGATACCTGATACCTTACGTTACCTTTATTTGGATTCCCTCTGATATGTCATGAGGGTTTGGGAGGATCGCTGTTCCACATCAGGTACAGACACATTCCGCAACAGCAGCTCCCGATGGCGAATGGTTTTAACTGCGACCTCCCAGGGAAAAGTAAAGGATTGGAACGATTCTGGCGAGATCCGATCTTTATCCAGATCGACGACGACGTTCTGAAAAATGTCAAATAGATGGCGACGAATAGAGGCGAGTTGCTCTAGATCTTCAACACCATGAATTCGATCGATTAAAGTCAAGATCTCTAAATTGTAGAGATCGGCACGATTTTTTTGCCGTCCCTGTAACCGCAGTCGCAGCTGCCAGAGTCCAGATACGATCAGAATACTAATTGACAGCAGCAAGCCCAAGGGTTCGGCATACTGTACAATGAAATTGGGTTTATCTTGATGGTAGTAGGCGTTTGCACCGGGGTGAAAGGCAAGCGTCAGGTCTTGAAAGGCATCAGGTTGATGAATCATAGCTGCCTGGGAATGGTGTTTCATCAGCTCAGCGCGAGCTTCAAACAAAAGACGGGTAATAGTCGCAATGACGTTGCGGTCGACGTCTTTGTGGCTAATCAGGATGGAGCGCACTGCTACGACGGGTAAATTGTCAGGGGGAATTGGCATGGCACCATTGTAGGTCCCTTTGGGAATTTGGTTGGCTTCAAGGGCAGGTAGAAAGAGCTGCAATGCCTCTGCTTGATCGATGGGAACAAGCTGGTTTTGACCGTTTTGCAACAGTCGGCTAATCGCAGGGTTGCCCAAAGCAATCACGCGGAATAGGGCGTCGACTTGACCGTCCCGCAAACTCATCGATGCCTGGTCAGGAGGCAAGGCAACAGATTCAAAGTCTTGTTCGCTCAGGCCGTAATGTTCGCTTAAGGGCCAGAAGAGCGCATAAGAGCCGCTACCTTTGGGCATCAAGGCAATACGTTTGCCTTTGAGATCGCTGACGCTGTTAATGTTGGAGTCTGCGGTCGCGACGAGGTGAAACATTTCTGGGAACAAGAAGGCAATCGCTCGGGTGGCAGGTTGCATGGGAATGTCGCTCTGGATAATTGCCAGTTGGACCTGGTTGCGATCGAGCAGTTCCAGGTTTTGCAGCGAGCCTTCTGTTTCCAGTACTTCAATCTGGATTTTGGTATCGTGTCTGGCGACGACTTTGGCCAGGGCCTGTCCAAAGGCATAATATTCGCCGTCTTTGCCTGCAGTGGCGATGGTCAGAGAGTAGGTGCGGTTCTGGTCGCGGATCCATTGCACTGTAAAGGTGCATACCATGATAATGCTGAGGACAATGATTGGGAAAGCAAGTTTATTGTGCATGGGCGATCGACCTGATGATTGTGGATTTTAGGTTTTGGATTGTTTTTTGCTGTTTTAGATTTTAGATTTTAGATTTTGGATTTTAGGCTGCTCAGTCGTTACGCAAAGTAAATTGTGCATTCTAATTTGCTGAAATCCTTGCAAGTCAAGCATTTTCCAATTTCGATATATACAATTTATTTTGTACAAGTACTGATGTTCTCTTAACCTTTCGCCACAGTATTCTCATCCACCCAACCTATTGTTTTAATGCGACTAAAATTTTGCAGTGGCATTTTAGGGCTACAAAGTCTTTTGGGCCAGTGTTAGGGACTTTCTCTACACCCGAATGGCGCTGATATAAGGAGAGCTTTTGTGTAGAGTTGGCATTTTTCCTGGGCGTTCAAGGGTCGCGATCGCAGCTCTCCCTGAGCAATGCCCACGAGTGAGAGTTCCGGTTGGTGGATATTTCCCAGCAGTCAGCCGAGATTGAACAAACAGAAACAGGACAGAAATATCCACCCTACCCATCGACCTATTTTTTTTGGGTAGCGATCAACAAGTGAGAATTTTTGCGCGCACAGATGGAACCTGCGGGAGCAAAAATCCTGACCTCTGAAGGACTACCTTTTTCTGAAGTAAGCGCCATTCTTCTCTATAACCAACTTTATAGCGATGTCATTCCATTATAGATAGCTGCTGCGCTTTGCCTTCTGCCCTGCGAATACAGGTGGGGCTATCGTGGGTTGCTTTGTTGACTGTTTTGCTGACAGGATAGGCCGTCATTGCCTCCGAAGGATAGGGACGCAGGAGGGGTTGGAGTGGGGCGGGGGTTGTCAGGGTGGGATCGAGCCAGCAGTCGTAGTCTTCGGAGTTGAGGATAACAGGCATGCGATGGTGGTAGGGTTGCATGACTGAGTTGGCAGTGGTGGTGAGAATAGTACAGGATGCGATCGCGCCTTCCCCATCCCCTCGCCAGCAGTCCCACAGTCCAGCAAAGGCAAACGGAACGCCATGCTGGAGCTGAAAATAGAAAGGTTGTTTGCCCCGTTCCTGACGCTGCCACTCGTAAAAGCCATCGGCCAGAATCAAGCAACGCCGCTTTTTGAAGGCTGTGCGGAACGATGGTTTCTCGCTTGCGGTCTCAGCACGAGCATTAATCAATCGCGAGCCAATGGCTGGATCTCTAGCCCAGGACGGGATCAGGCCCCAACGCAGGAATTTGCAGTGACGTTGAGGCTGGTCAGGGGTTTGCAGTACTGCAGCGATTGCTTGCGTCGGCGCAATGTTATATCGCGGTTCCAGTTGCGGCAGAACGCTGAGCTGGAAAGTGGCTGCGATTGTTTCTGGCGATTGAGTTTGAGTAAAACGTCCGCACATTGAAGTATAAAATAGGTGTCAGGTGTCAGGTGTCAGGTGTTGTAATTAACAATGAACAACAAACAATAGACCTGTCCGAGAATTGGAGTGGAAGCCCCCCTGAGGGGGGCTTCCACTCCAATTTCCAAATGAGTCTAATGAACAACAAACAGTGAACCAGAAGCAAGAAGGCAAAGTTATCGGTGTTGCGTTACCTGCTCCGCGATTGTGTATTGGCGCTGGTCATTTATCAAGTCATAGTTATAAATTAAGGCATTTTACACTTCTCGGGGTAGTCCTCCAGAGATAAGAATTTTTGAGCGCGCGGGTTCCACCCGCGCGCTCAAAAATTCTTACTTGCTTTCCCCGACCCTTAAGCTTAGCAACAGGCATCAGTTGCACAGGCATCACTATAGTTTTCTATAGCACAACCACGTCCAAGAAAGGTTTGGTCTGAGAGGTAAAATGCCGAGAATGTGTCTTCAAAGTCAGGTGCAACAGATTTTTCTGCAATGCCTGTGCTTAAAAGCTGTTTTTGCCATTGCTTTAGCTTAGGGCGATTGCCGATAAAATCGTACCCTGACCGACGTTGAATGATGTCAGCGCGATGCAAGAGAGTTAGCCAGGCGATGTCAACCATACCCATCGTTTCACCGGCAAAGAATGGCGTATCGCTGAGCTGTTTCTCGATTTTGTCGAAGGCATGCCCAAGCTTCTGACTGCGTTCCTTCAAAACGTTTGCGTTGGGGCTGCGTTGGGCGCTGCATTGAACCAGATAGTTTTTTGACGCCAGATAGCTCCAGGCTCGGTTGATCGCTTTATCTTCAGGAGATAGCTCTGGCTGCAGTGCAGGAAAGGCATCTTCGATATATTCGACAATCGCTTCGGATTCAAACAGCACTTTTCCGCCATCTGTAATCAGCACTGGGACTTGACCGTTGGGAGAAATATCCAGGAACCACTGCGGTTTATCGCTCAGACTGATGAATTCAAGCTCGTAATCGATGTCCTTGGCCTCCAGCAAAGCGGTGACGCGCTGAACAAAAGGGCAAATTTTGAAACTGACGATTTTCATAGAAAGGACTCCTTAGCTCCTAATGCATGGTCAAAAAATGACTTCGCACGTTTTACGTCTACGACAGCAATCTTGTCGTGGTGTAGCATGCCTAAAATTGTGCAAATTCGGAGTTGGCACTTTAGTGCTGCCGGTTCTATTAGTAAGAACTACAGCCTTTTTCACAACCCAGCTCTATTGCAACAAATTGACTGTGCCAGGCCAGTAGGGTGCATTACGCTTCGCTAACACATCTCACTCAACCAGATGAGGCGGTGCGTTAAACCTATCGGCTAGGGAATCCTACTGGTCTGACTTAATCAGATGAGGCGGTGCGTTACGCCTATCGGCTAACGCACCCTACCTGGCTAACCAGGGTTCTACTTTGCAAGTCAGACTTGATTCACGCTCGCAATAATCAGTATAATATCTTTATTTCAATAATTCAAGAAATATTGAAATATGCTGGAAAAACAAGCTTTAGAAATGCTCAGCGCCCTATCTCACGCAACCCGTTTGCGGATCGTCAGGTATTTGATTCAGTGCGGTGAGAATGGGGCATCAGCGGGGGATGTGGGCAAACAGGTTGAGGCGACTTCCTCGAGGGTCTCGTTTCACCTCTCAGCCCTAGAGCAGGCTGGCGCGATCGCGTCTGAACGTCAATCGCGACATATCATCTATCGTGCAAATCTTCAAAATCTCGGCAACTTGATCTCTTTTCTGCTGAATGATTGCTGCGATAACCATCCAGACATCCGGTCGTGCTGTGCGCCTGAAAATAAGTGCTGTTGAAACAGATGTCAATCGGCAATGCTCAAAAGACTCATTCGGAAATTGGAGTGTAAGCCCCTCGGGGGCTTACACTCCAGGTCTCGGACAGGTCTAAACGATCGGAGCGATACCCATTTGACGGGGAGATGTGACTGATGAACTTGGCAGCATGACTGCCCAAGTGGGACGCTTGCCCAGTCAGTCTTTCTTCAATCCAAAATCGGCACTCTAAAATCCAAAATGGTATGAGTTGCAAGATGTGCGATAACAATTGACTATGTCCTGTAAAATCCTCGCGATCCCAGGAGTTAAAAATTTTGAATCTTGAATTTATAGTCCCAATGATAGACCCAATGTTTTCTGTCCGCTAATCTAGCCTTTATACCTTAGAGTAAAGGTAGACTGCCCGATTTGGGCACTTGTCTTGTGCTAAACCCAGCTAGCAGACCTGGTTTTCAGCCAAGCAGCTCTGCTTGTTCGGAACAGTTTGCCTACTGCAGTCTGTTTCAAGACTGGTAACCACCCGGTTTGCCTGCGTTTTATCTTCTATGGTTTAAGTTATGCCGTCTCCAGTGAAGTCTTCGACTTCCATCCCTGGCCAAGAGGAGCTTTCTCTTGGGGCTTCGCCTGAACCCGGACAGTTGGACAATATCAAAGCCCAACTCGATCTGGTGTTATTAGCGCTGGAAGCCCTGGCTGGAATTGGGTCTGAAGCCATCCTCCAGGCAGCAACCGAGCTGAAGTTGGAGTCGGTAGTGGCCGATCGGGTGGCGCTCTGGCGGTTGCGTCAATCCAGCCCGCTGCGCAAAGGACAGGGTGGGCGGAAAAAGTTGGATGTGGATGAGGCGCGATCGCTGGTGTTGATCAGCTGTCATCTTGCTAAACAGCATCAGGAACTGATTCGCCGGGCTGTTGCGTTGCTGGAAACGCTGACCGAACAGAATCGCGAACCCCATCGCGCTGCTCTGTTGGGGGACTATCTCGATAATTTTAGCAATACTTATCAGGATCGGATGGAAACGGGAGACCAGGCCTCGGCAGATCAATTGACCCAATTGGCACTCAAACTCTTGATTGACTTGTTGTTTTACAGCAGCCCGACTGGCCACCGTCGTTTTTGGTTAGCGCTTTTGGATCGATCTCGTTATTAATATAAGGCTGACTATGTCCCGATCTACCTCAGTTCTGCGACGGTATACTCCGCCCACCTGTACCTTGGAGATTATGGCGAAACGCTCGCCGCTCTCTCGCTGGACAGGACAACCAGTGCTGAAAAATGTACGCTTTCACCTCCGCTTTGAAACGTCTCCGTTAGCGGGGGATCAGCCTGTGGAACTTTGGGGCGATCGCACACAGTTAGAAACCTTGTGCGAGGTGGTGGAAACCTATGTTCAGCAATTGCTCGATCGATCCACTTTGCCGTTTGATCCTGTCAGTGTCCAATTTCCTGAGCCGTCAAGAGATACCGCAGCCGCAAACACTGCCGACACCCCAGCCTCTAACCCTGACTTCGCAGGATCAGAGGCTGCAGACCCTGCCCCCGATAGGATTGCTTTGGATACAGGAAAAGATGAGACTCAATCTGAATCCGACACTCTGCCGCCTGCTGCTGCATCAGCAACTGCGAATCCTTTAGAGAGTTCCGATGATGATTCCTCTGGCAAGTCACATCAGTCAGGGACATTATTAGGGCTGACCCCAGCAGAGAAAAAGTCTGCATCGCTTTCTTCCACCCTCTATCTGCAACCCAGGGGGCGGCTTTCCCATACTTTGTTTTTGGGTTCTCTGGCTAGCCAAGAGTCCCGAGCCACGATTGGCCTGAGTACGTTGCAACTGTTCGATCTGGCAACAGCGCTGGAACAGTATGCCATGGAGGTGATGACATTACCAGAACTTCAGCGCCCTCGCTGGATCAAGCGACCTCCTGCCTGGATGGGAACAGCTGCCGCAGTGTTGCTTGCTGTAGGATTAACTACAGCGACCCTGAAGTTTATTGACATGCCTCAACCCTTGTTGCAAAGTTCTGATTCCCTGGAGGAAAAAGCACAGAGCGAGGCGGAAGATCCGCTGGCAGTTCAGCCTGCAACAGAATCCCTGCCGCCACTGCCACCACTGGATTCCAAGGAAACGCTGCCGCCGCCGCCGTCGTTACCCAGTCCATCCCCTGTCTCAGGGGCCGATCTACCGACATTCTCGATTCCCAAAACGCCTCCAACCAAACCCGATTACCAACCCGTCCCCAATAAAGACCTCTATAAACTGCCGCCTATTGGTTCAACCAAACCGAGCGCTCGCCCGAATGAAGCCAAGGAGGAAAGACAGACAATCGGCTCGCGGCGCGATTCCCTGACTGAAAGTCTTCCCCAACGCGTTCCCAACCGTGCTGCCGATGGCTACCTGCAGCGTCCTCAACAAGAAACTGCTAGCCCGGATAAGGAGTCGGACGATCGATCGCTTGCCTCCCAATCGGCTAGCGGCAACAGCGTCGAAAACAGTCAACTGAACCAGTCGGAGCGATTTCGTAATGAAGGGCCGGATGCCCAGTTTGGCGATAATGCGCCGTTCGACAGCGACATTGCACCGGCTGCCCCTTCTGCTCCTGCTGCTGTCCCTCCGCCTCCAGCCGCTACCCGGTCGAGCAGTCAGTTGTTTGATACCATTCCCCAGGTGGCGGAGGCGCGAACCTATTTCCAACAACGCTGGAAACCCGTTGCTAGTCTGAACCAGACTCTGGAATACAGACTGATCTTAAACGCGAACGGCTCCATCCAACGAATCGTGCCTCTGGGGCAGGTGGCCCAAACTTATCTTGACCGTACGGGTATTCCGTTGTTGGGGGAACCGTTTGTTTCGCCTGTTGATGAGGGAAATGTCACCATCCGGCTGGTTCTGGGGCCGGATGGAACAGTGCAAACGTTTCGGGAATAGAAATCCCAGTCAGGATTCGTTGTTCAGGATTTTTTGAACAATTTCCATCCCAGTTACGGCCTGCCAGCTAAATAATCCGACCAGGGTGACGTTGAGGGCAATGTGGGTGTAGCGTGCCCAGTTTTTCCCCTGTTGCATTAGGGGGGCCAGAGCAGCAGAGGTGGCAATTAATCCGGTCATGCCTAAACCGACCAGGAGATGGGGGGCCAAAAACAACTTTTCATTGTTGATATAGGTAACTGCCATACCGCCGATAGTGCCAGTGGCCATTAGTGCGAGTAGGAGGGAACCAATCTGGTAATGCTTGAGGGCAAACTTGCCTTTGACCAGCTCTTTGCGGGTGTCTTTGTCGGCAGTCCGCGTACGACGGGCTTGAATGCCGAGATAGAGAGCGTATAGCGCGATCGCAAGCAGACCCCACATAATCGTAGGATGCACGAAGTTGAGCCAGAACTTAGCGGACTCTGGAATTGACAAACTCATAGGGATCTCATTATTGCTTCAGGAATCTTTATAAAACTTAGCATAAGGACTGGATTGTTGTTGATGGTTCATGGCTCATTGTTGAGAGTTCATTGTTTTGGATTTTTGGGTCGAGGTAAACAAATAATGATTTTTGAGCGTGCGGGTGCCACCCGCACGCTCAAAAATCATTATTCTATAGAACTACCGATTTTTTGTCAGTACAGAGAGGATGGTATCAACAATATCTTTCAAAACGTGTCGATCGGTCACGGCTTTGGCAGTTGTGCTTAGTCCAATGATGCTGCTGGTAAAGAAACGAGCCAGGGCGCGGGGATTGTTGTCTGCTGCAATTTCACCGCGATCGCACGCCCGCACCAGTGCCTGATAGAACCCCTGCTCCATGCGAGCCATATAAGCACTCACCTTCTGCGCTGCTTGCGGATCGTGCAACGCTAGCTCGACCATGGCATTAGCAATTAGACAGCCCTTACACGGTTCCCCAGCCGTCAAAGCCATTTCCAACCCGCGAAAAAATTGGCAAATGGCCTCCACCCCAGCGTCCGCCTGTTCCAACGCCTGAAGCGGCGCGGCGGCAATGTCGCTATAGCGATCCAGCACTGCAAGAAACAGAGAATGTTTATCGCCAAAGGTATCATACAAACTGCCCCGGTTAATGCCCATGCCCTCCACCAGCTCCTGCACCGAGGTTGCTTCGTAGCCTTTGTACCAGAACAGATTCATCGCTTTATCCAGCACCCGATCCCGATCGAATTCTTTTTGTCGTGCCATTTGCCCTTTTGCTCGCCGAGTCTAATTCTGATTATAGAAATTTTGGAACAAACAGTCAGGAATTCTTGTCTCTGGCCAAATGTGTAAGAATAGTTGCATTGATTGATTGAGCGGCCATGACTCAGCAAAACTCACTGGAACGAGCAAAGCAGGGCGATCCGAGCGCGATCGCAGCCCTGATAAACCGCACCCTGCGGTCCGTCAACATCCAGGTCTCCATCCAGCGGACCAGGAAAACCCTAATTGTGGTTGCAACCAGCAAAACACCGCCCCCGAAAAATTTTGTCGTCAACTTTATCAAAAACGGCCTGCTCAAACTAGACATCCCTAACATTGAGTTCCTAACCATCAAGGGTCGAGTCAGCGGCAAAACCGATTTCGTCTGGCAAGAAACCATCAACCTCAAGTTTCCCGACCATCCGCTAGACCCACAAGCCCTCTCTGCTGCCACCAAAACCAGAACCAAAACCGCACCAAAAATTGTTCTTCCTCCCTATCTCGCTCCAGTCGAAAAGGCATGGCAGGGATACTGCCAGTTCTGGAACAAGAGCACCTTCAACCGGGCAGTCGTCGTCGTGTGCGGGTTCATCCTCTTGCAGGGTATGACTGTATTTTTAGGTTACCTCAGGGTGGCGTCTCCCCCGGCCTTTCTCAGGACCTTACCCAAAACGACAAACAGAACTGCACCCGAAACAACGGAAACGACACATCGGCGAGTGTCGAAAGACTTCTTTGACAAAGCGGCGATTAAAGATCAGATCGACCGACAGAGGCAAAATGCACCGCGCAACCTATCGCCAGAGGATATTGAACGGATAAAAGAGCGTTGGGCGGAAGTCCATGAAGAGGAAGAAGAAGAATCCAAACCTGCACTGCAACCCCGCACTGGCAGCTGCGACTGTCCCAACGACACCAATGCGGCGGGTCAGCCGTGTGGAGACGGTACTGCTGATGCGCAGTCGGGAGAACGTCGCTCGACTTGCAATTAGGGAAACATCCTCACTCAACTGCTCAAGAACCTGAAGCAGGAAATGCAACGCCCCATCTGAAATTGCCCCCCTTAACTTGACCCATCGACCCAAACGAGCCTAACTGGTCGTAGGGGCGTCGCCTTCGGCCCCACTCTATAGGCATTGCGCAACTGCCAAGAGCATTCGATCGCTTACAAGCAAATCGCCGACACTAAAATGGTAATCACATTTCGAGCAATGTTGGCTCAGGGGAAAGTGCTCTTCACGGTCCACCTGGGTCGTCGGCACAAGATAAGGTATATCTGATGTCGCTACCTCCAAGATAGTCTCCAAATAATGTCATCTGGCCTCTAGAGAAGTAGGTATCATTGAATCGAGTTGAGATGCGGCCACTTTCATCATAGAAAACAATATCACCATCTTCGACTCCCCACGAGTCTTTGTTTGGGTGAGAGTAGCCATAAATAGAACATTATATCTAAGTACGATAGCTGCAGCGATGGCAGAACCATCAGTGCGCCCAAACTCCCAGGTACATGCTTGTGCAATAGCGTGTTGTAGATCGCGCTTAGGTGCAGTCAACAGTCGCTACGTGGCGGCCACACCAGTTTCCTGCAGAAACCAGGCAGCTGGGCGAGCGAACGATCGCAACTGCGCTACCTCTGGGAGGTGCTTTCCCGCAATAATATTGTGGAACAGAATTGGACACAACGATCGGGATCTATACCATCGACGGTACGCAATGGGCCTGATAGACTCAATGTTATCGAGTTTCCTTTTTCTGACGATGAAGTATTACCTACGATTCCCATCTTGCTAAGTCATGCAAGCTTTTCTGTCTCCGCAAATGCACTGCTAGATACTGGATCTACGATTAATCTATTCCTTGATGATATTGGACTGCAATTGGGGGCAATTTGGGAAGAACAAACGGTTCATTTGCTATTAGCTGGAAATCTTGCAAGCGTTGAAGCACGGGGCTTATTTGTGTACGTTCAACCGGGGGACTTGGAACCCGTCCGTCTAGCGTTTGCTTGGGCAGAAACTTCTCGGGTACCTTTAATCCTTGGTCAGACAAACTTCTTTCGAAAATTTGATGTCTGTTTTCAGCGATCGCGACAGACGATCGAAATTATTCGTTTCCAATAAGCATGGATATCGAGATGCGAGTCATTTTTTTGGAAAACCCGATCGTTTTGTCTTCGCGTCCGCCTGCAAGAAATGGTTGGGCAGGACAAAGATGGGGGAATACTAGGTTGTGCGATCGCTAACCCAATCTATGCATTCTCTGCAAGACGATATCGCAGTCTCTAACCCTTGAGAGCGCTTTCTCCAAACCGTACGATCGCACGACCCGCTCTAGATCGCATATTTAATGTGCTGTTTGACACGCGATTGCGTTCTCCTGCCCGTGCGATCGCGCTACTTAATCCAGCGCAATTGCCGCAGGAAGGATAAACGAGACGTCTCTGGGCGCTACCGAACCAGTAGCCAACTCACGTCGTGAGAATTAAATGGTGCTATACGTCAAAACAATGAACTGGTGCATGGAACCAAAAGTTCCATGCACCAGTTCATTCTTTAGCCTGCCAATACTGGACAAAAAGTGAGGTGAACAGTTTATGGCTGTATAGCGTTGCTGTTAGAGAAATTGAGACTCGGACAATGCCCAGCATTCAGAAAAGGACTACGAGGCGCATTCGGGTTCCACTGGATTGGGACAAATGTCGGGAACATTGCACACTTTTGCCCCTTGAGCAATGACAGCCTGGGCTTCGGGGCCAGGTTTGGACTCGCCTTTGCGGTTCAGGGAATAACAGGGCGGTATGCCGGTGCCGTCGTCCTCTACGTTGATGTTGAACATCATCCCCTGATCTTCATGGATCAGGATGTGGCAGTGGATGACGTAGACGCCGTAGTAGTCCAGGAAGTGGTTCCGGATCTTGATCGGTTCTGCCCCCTTGGGCACGGCTATCGTATCCCACCAGCGCCAGTTAGAGGGATCGTCGGGCCCATCTGGATCGATTTTATCGCCTACGATCTGGAAGGGATTGACGTGAATGTGGAAGGGGTGAAATGCCCCAGATTTGGTATGTAGTTCCCATTCCTCGGCGGTGTTCAACTTCACTGTGACATTGACGCAGTGGGGATCGAAGAGCTGGTCGTTGATTTTGTAGTGCCTTGGCCCTGCGGGAGTTTGCCGGGAAAATTCGATCTTGCGGGGACAGCCTTTGTTGATCAGGATGTCGTCTTCAATCGGTTTCAAGTAGGGATAGGCGGCGTACAGATCTTTGGGAGCGGGGATGGTGGCGGGAATGGATTCGTTGAAGTTGGCGGGTTGGACGTTGATGTAGGCGAGGATTTGCGATCGCGTTGACTGTCCCTGAGCCTTACGATCCACCACCTTGACCAACTTATATCGTCCTGCTTTCAAATTGACCAGGAAGTCTGCCCGATTGCCCGGCGCAAAATCCCATCCTGTACGCTTAGGACTACGCTTGTTGCTGGGGCCAATGGGTTCAGGCGGCTTGTTATAAAAGGAAATACCATCCACCGCCATCAGATACATATCCGCTTGCAACCCTGCAGGGCAAATCGCCAGATTATCGAATTCTGACCCGTCCATTCTGCACAATTTCAGGGTAAGCAACCCCCGGGGAGTGGCATTGGCGTTGACGAAACGCCAGCGTTGCGTCTGACCCGCCTTCATCTCCAGGGTAGGCTGATACTTGCCATTGATAAGAAAATCCCCTGCCACTCCGCGGACGGGATCCCGCGCTCCTGGCTTGCCTTTGGGCTTGAGGCCCGCTTGAGGGTAAATGTCATCATCCGTACCACCGACAATCTCCTGCATCACCCAGACTTTGTCTTCAGTGGGGGCGACAATGTTGAGGCGTTCGTTGGGTTCCCGAATCAAAATGGTTCCGACCATACCATTAGAGACTTGCAAACCCGTTGAACCATGCTGGTGAGCGTGGTACCAGTGGGTGCCAGGAGCATGGAATTCGGGCAACCAGACACACCAATTGTGATCTTCTCCCGGATCGAATCGGTACAGTACATCATCCGAGGACAGCACTTTATTTTTCGGATCGCAATAGTTAGGAGACTCTGGATCGGGAAAACCATAGCTGGAAGGCGAAACATGGAGACCGTGGAAGTGGAGGTTGCTGGAGTTGAAGCAACTGGGTTTATTCAACAAATCTTCAGGCGTCCCATCGCAGCGGGGGTTTCCTTCCAACTGATTGTGGAGCGTAATCTTAATTTTGTCGCCTGGATCCACTAAAAACGTTGGCCCAGGCACATTGCCGCTGAAGCTGCGACCCTCCACCGTTTTAATCTCGTTTCCCTTCTGATAGGTAAATTGGTTTGCTTCTACTCGCATGGTGGTACTGGCTTCCCCTTTGCGCGATGCGATCGCAGGCGGTTGGGTGAAGGCTTCATACCGGTCTGTTGCGGTTGAATTTGTGGCTTCCGCTTTTTTCGACCGCCGTCGGTTTTGAGCCAATGCGGGAGCAGGTGTCGCGAGGACAGCAGCAGCCAGCGATCCCATCCCTAATAACTTACGGCGGCTCAAACCCGATGTTCGAGACCTGGGCGTTTGAGATTCATCCTGGAAAGTATCATTATCCTGGGATTTCATCAGAGTTTCCTCCAACGGTGACCCCCCTATTGTGCCTTCAGCTGCTGGCGGCGGATGAAACTTTTACACATTGTCATATATTGTTCATGGTTAAGGGTTGATGGTTAATTGCTAACCGCTAATCGCCAAACGCTAACCGCCAAACGCTAATCGCTAGCCGCTAACTGCCAATCGCTAATCGCCAACTGCTAATTGCTATTCATGCACCACGACAGGTGTGCCAACTGAAGCCCAGTTGAATAACCATTTGGCATGGTTAACCGCGACATTGACGCAGCCGTGGCTGACAGGCGTACCGAAGCGATGATGCCAGTAAGCCCCATGGATGGCGTAGTTGCCGGAATAGTACATAGTGTAGGGAACATCAGGAACGTCGTAGTCTGCGCCCCGCATGCGCGCTACCCGATGTTTGGTTTGCACTTCAAATGTCCCCACACGGGTTGGCGTTGAGCGTTTGCCAGTGGAAACGATCACGGCATAAACAGCTTCTCCGCCTTCCCAAGCAATTAACCGCTGACCTGATAAGTCGATTTCAATCCAGCGCTGGTCGGAGTCCTTTAGGGTTAACATGCGCCAGGCAATCGGAGTGGGAGCGTTACTGCCTGTTGCGCCTGGGGCCGCCAAGGCTGTTTGGGATGCGGGATAGCTCGGTGCGAATAGCGCGATCGCACCCCAGAGCACCGCAGAGAAGATGGGAGTTGCAATCCTCTGTTGTTGACCCATAAACTTTCCTCCAAATTAATCCCCTGAAGAACATCAACGAGCGCTGAGCACGACACTGCAGGAATTCGCAGCAGTCCTCATCTAAGAGCAATCAACCAACCGACTCTTTTTAGCAGACAAAGGGTTGAACCCCTCATCTTATAAATTTTAGGACAGTTGCTGCATGAAGCATATACTTTTGTGTAAAAAAATACTGGACACTGGTTGCAAGATTTCCCAGAAGGCAGAAGGCAGAGGGCAGAGGGCAGAGGGCAGAGGGCAGAGGGCAGAGGGCAGGGGGCAGAAGGCAGAGGGCAGAGGGCAGAGGGCAGAGGGCAGAGGGCAGGGGGCAGAAGGCAGGGAGCAGAAGGCAGAAGGGAAATTTTGGATGTCACGCTCCCTGGGCAACAAGGGATATAGGACTGAATATAAACAACTGGCATTGGTTTTGAATTTTGAATTTTGAATTATTCCAATTTAGCCTTCAGCTTGCTTTAATTCAGTGAATTGATGCTAGGGTTAATCCATTCATCAGGGGTGAGACCCCCTAACTTTACTTTGGATAGAAATGGGCAGATCAACACAGTTAGTAGTATAAATTTATTTATTAATATCAAAAAAAGTGGCTGAGACTCTTGCTTGAACAATAATTTTGTAGCCAAATGAGTTTGTCCAGGGACGGACCCAAAAATCAGGATTGTTGAAGCGGATGATTCAGCAAAGAACCTGACTCCCTCCACGTGGAGACACAAGCCAGGTTCCTCACTCCCCAACTTTCAGGCTGTTATCTGAAGCAATCCTTATCCCTGAACTAAACTTCATTTGCCTCTGGAACCTGAGACTTTGCCCCCGGAAAAAATCAAGTTGCACCCTGGACAATTCATCAAAATGCCCGTTAACTTCATCGAATTTACTCTCTTGCCATGCAAACTCTGACAAAAACTGACCCGAAATTGGCTGAACTCAGATCGCGGTTGACTGAAATTGATGACATCAATTCAGCGGCAGCTGTGCTGTATTGGGATCAAGCAACCTATATGCCTGCAGCAGGGTCAGCAGCCCGGGGGCGTCAACTCGCCACGCTGCGCCAGATTGCCCACGAAAAGTTTACCGATCCAGCGTTGGGGCAACTACTGGAAGATTTAAAATCTCAGGAAGCTGACTTGCCTTATGACTCTGATGAAGCCAGTTTGATTCGCATTACCCGGCGCGACTACGAGCGAGCAGTCAACGTGCCTGCCGAGTTTATGGCCAGAGTGTCTCGCCATCGAGCAGAATCTTATGATGCCTGGGCCAGGGCCAGGCCAGCTAACGATTTTTCTATCGTTCAGCCCCATTTGGAAAAGACCCTCAGCCTCAGTCAGGAGCTCGCCAGCTTTTATCCAGGTTACGAACATATCGCCGATCCGCTGATTGACCGGGCTGATTATGGTTTGACAGCTGCTTCCCTGAAAACGCTGTTTGCCCAATTACGACGGCAGCTGATTCCCATTGTTGAAGCGATTGCCGCTCAACCCGGCGCTGATGCGAGTTGCTTGCACCAGACCTTTGCAGAATCCGATCAGCTGGAGTTTACGGTGCAGGTGCTCAACGCGATGGGCTATGACTTCCAACGTGGGCGTCAGGATAAAACCCTGCATCCCTTCACGATCGGTTTCTCGATCGATGATGTGCGGATTACTACTCGTGTAAAAGAGGACAGCTTACCGGAAGCGTTGTTTAGCTCTGTGCATGAGATGGGCCATGCATTTTATGAACTGGGCAGTGCGAAAGCGTTGGAGGCAACGCCCCTGGCTGGGGGGGTTTCTGCGGGTGTCCATGAAAGCCAGTCTCGTCTTTGGGAAAATGTGGTGGCGCGATCGCGTCCCTTCTGGCGTCACTTCTATCCCCAAATACAAGCCCGTTTCCCGCAGCAACTGCAGTCCGTTTCCCCAGAAACCTTCTACCAGGCCATCAACAAAGTCGAACGTTCCCCCATTCGCACCGATGCTGATGAAGTCACCTACAACCTGCACATTGCCATCCGCTTCGATCTGGAACTGGCGATGCTGGAAGGCCGCTTAGCTATCCGCGATCTGCCAGACGCCTGGAACGAGCGCTACCGTACCGATCTGGGCATCGTTCCCCGCAACGACAGCGAAGGCGTTTTACAAGATGTCCACTGGTACCACAGCTACATCGGCGGCCAGTTCCAGGGCTATACCCTGGGCAACCTGCTGAGCGCTCAATTCTTTGAAGCAGCCATGAAAGCCCTGCCCGACATTCCCAATCAGATCGAGCAGGGCAACTTCAGCCCCCTGCACCAGTGGCTGCAACGCAATATCTACCAGCATGGCAGCAAATTCACTCCCACTGAGCTGATCGAACAAGTCACCGGCAGCCCCCTCAGCATCGATCCCTTTATCCGCTACCTGCAAGACAAATATGGCGAACTCTATACCTTGTAATTCAACCTGACCAAACTGAAATCCTCTGAGTTGTCGTTGGAGCCACTCCACAAGGATGAAGATAAGGATGAGGATTACGCCTTACCATTGTCTCGTTGATTGAATAAATAATCCAACATACTCTCGATATGCTGGTGCATTTTCAGCATCTCTTGCCTGAACACCAGCATCTCTTGTCTGAACACCGCCATCTCTTCTTGGCTCCTCTGGTAATTGCGATCGAGGCGATCCAGCGTTCGCTGCGTCGCTTGTTGAAACTCTTGCCGTTGTTGCTGTTCATCTGCAAACATTTGCACCAGCATTTTCTGGGCTTCCATCAATTGGTCAATGTTTTTGGTATTGGCCTGGACTTGCTGGCTATTGGCCTGGATTTGCTGGCTATTAGCCTGGATTTGCTGGCTATTGGCCTGGATTTGTTGGCTATTGGCTTCAACGATCGCTTCAGCTCGGGCCAGACGATCGTCGGGAACATCTGATTTTTGCATGAATCAATATTTGAATTTCAAATTTCAATCCTTCTCTAGACTATCATGCTGCCAGCCAAAACGCGACCCTTCTATCCTCTCAATTAGAAGGGTATTTTTTCTTTAGAGATTCAATCAGAGGGGCGCGATCGCGGATTGGCACCATAGCCCTATGCATCCTCTTCCCAATCCCCCCCTTGCCGTAAGCATATCTCTCAAGGGTCAACAGTCAGCCTCCAAGGATTCAGACTTCAGCCTCCAAGGGGCAACATTCATCCTCTTAAGCATCAAAGTCGATCCTCAGAGGGGCAACGTTCACCCTCTTAAGCATCAACGTTCCTCCTCTTAAGGACGAACGCTGACGGGGTGACAACATGCTTCAAGTGGTGACTGGGTGTCGGGTGGAATGCGCTTACATAAGGTCGGTGTGCACTGCCCACCCTACGACTGGCCCGCTTGGGTCTCTAGTTCCTGCAGTAAGACATTCATCCCATGGGCAGCCTGAGTCATACGCAGGCGCTCAAAGCTATTTTTTGCCTGTTCTGCCCAATATTGCGCTTCTGCTAAATTCCCCCGTTTCTGTTCTAAGAGCGCTAAAGGACGCTGACACAATGCCATCGCCTGTCTCTCGTTATTCTGCGTCGCCGCTTCTAACGTCAGGACAAAAAGCGCTTTCGCTTCGTCCAATGCGCCCTGCTCCAGCGCCACTTCTGCCAACCCTCCCTGAATATAATAAACCATGCGCTGACGACCAATCGTTTCAGCCTGTTTCAGGGCCTGCTGATAGGCAGCCCTAGCTTTTGCATATTGTCGATTTCTCCATTCAATCTGGGCCTGACAATAGAGCAAGTGCAGCTGCTGCAGGCCACGCGTTGGATCGTCATTCGGTGCTTGCTTTAGCTTTTTCCGGGCTTGCGAGAGCCAGTGACGCGATTGTTCGAATTGCTTGCGTTGGGTATGGAAAGCGGTCAGGTAAATAGCCATCTCAAACTCGAATTCGCGATCGCGCCAGCGAGCCAGATCCCAAGCCCATTTTCCTAATTGCAGAGCCTCGTCCGTTTTGTCCGATCGATTGATGTGTCCTAAAGTGCGGCTTTTGTGATAGACGGCATCTGCAACCGTTGCCCAATCCTCATCAGCTTCGGCGGTGGCAATTAACCAGTCCATCCACTCCAGGCGTTCCTGCCAGCGACCGCAGAACAGGGTGTAGCCTTTGAGATTCTGCCACAATTGTTGGAAGTCCTCGTAGCGTTCCTGCTGGATCGACCAGTCCACCGCTGCTCTGAGATTTTCCCAGTCTTGCTCCAGGGGACTATAGTCATAATAATGTTGCCAGTCTCGGGTACCATAGGGGGCGAGGAAGCGACGATACCAGGCGAGCCAGCGATCGCGCAGCGCTTGCTTGAAAGCAGGTCGCTCGCTTAAGTCGTTGTTGACGTATTCGCGAGTCAACGAATGTATTGCATAATACTGCGTTTTCGGGCGGGTCACGAGCGAGAGCTGGTAGAGCGTTTCCAGTCCGGTTCGAGTCGTCCTCAGATCGGGATTTTGAAAGGCGACATGAGCCAGGGCATTTCTGGATGCCGCTCGCGGGAACAGGGTCAGGGCGCTGAGCAGGGCACCAGCAGGTCGCCCTTGAAGTTGTTGAAATGATTCTTCAAAACAGCGATGCACCAGACTGCTGGTGGACTGGGCCAGATGGGTGGTAACGGCATGAAGCGGTAGGCCATAGACGGCAACTTGACCGATGGCGTAGACAATGGCCAGGGGCAACCCGCCTGTTTTCTGGTAAATGGCCTCCGCCTCGGCTGGGGTAAGATACTTCTCTTTTTCCTGGACCTGACTGTGGATGAAAGCTAAGCTAGCTTGCCGATCTAAACAGTCTAGATAGATTGAGGTGCTTAAGCTAGAGCGGACGCGACTGGTGAGGATAGCCTTGACCGTCAAGGGGATTTCGCGTAGAAAGGCCAGCACATATTCCTGGTCTTCCAGGGTTTCCAGGTTATCCACAATCACCAATGTGGATTGGCGGGATAAACTCTCCCGGGCCCATTCCAGTTGTTCCTGGAACGTGGGGGGCATTTCGTCAAAGGTGTTTAGGGTTTTGAGAATGGTACTGAAGATGTCGCGCAAGTTGCGTTCTGGTTGAGGTAGTGACGATCTGCGAGCAGTGACCAGTTGCTGGGGCTGAGCGGAGGTAAAGATGAGGGCATCGAACCCGGGCAGTGTAGGGAACACGCCAGGAGCTTGAGTGGCTGCGAGGCAGCGGTAGGCAGCTTCCAGAGCCAGAGTGGTTTTCCCGGTACCGCCAGCACCCTCAATAGCAATCAATTGGGTAGGGCAATCGGGAGAGAGCAAACCCATCAATCGATCGATCTGTTCGTTCAGACCGACAAAAGTCTTGTAGTGACGGTTGGGGAGATTATGGCAAGGATAGGGTTTCTCTTGGACGGTGGTTGCAAAGTCAAAGTTGGACAGGGTTGTTTCTGCGCGATCGCGAACTGTGTCTAAATACTGAGAGGGATTGAGTACCGATTCAAATCCCGATGGTTTCCGTCCTAGCAATTTTCGTCGAGATTGCCATGCCTGTTCAAATTCCCACAAGTTATGTTCTGTGGATCGATGCCAGAGTCTCAGAGCAAAGTGCCATTCTGCCGATCCATGTATTGTGGTGCGGCGATCGTCCAGAATCCCCACAAAATCTTTGAGAAGGCGCAGATCGTGCCTGATTTTTTCCTTTGCTTTCTTACTTTTGGGGTGTTCAGAAATCAGTTCTGCAAGAGATGCCAGCGTTGTCCTGACAATGAGGTTATGTTTTTCACCCTCATCTTGCCATCTAACCGCTAGCTTTCCTAAAAGATGGTCGCAGTCTGTTAATTCATAGTTGGCATAAGCTAGCAAGTTCTTTAATAAAAAAGTCACTCGTTTTTTGCTGCGATCGCTGGTGTTGAGTCGAGAGCTAATTTGTGCTTGTCCAACTGGCCCATCCACTACTTGCACTGGAATTTCAAAATTATCCTGGGTTTTTCGATCTTGGAAGCGGATAACGACCTCGATTCGACAATTAACAGAGTTTTTAGTCTCAACCGTGAGGTTGACAATATTGGCAGAGGGCGTTTTGGACAACGGCAAACTTGCTGTTGCGGGGGATATTCCCAAACTGCGGCCCTGAAAGTCGAGGGACAGGATTGAGTCAGGGGCGGGCTTGGGTAGGTTGAGGTTTAACGGTGGGAGAAACTGTCCCGGTGCGTTCATCTCGGTTCTGTTCGCTGGGGAGACAGCCGCCAGGACGTGCTGAGCCGACGATCCGGGCGACGCTGGTTGTTCGGTCATCAGATCGGAGGGTTTGGATAATTCATCCTCGATGGCGGTTGTGGTTTCGGTGGTCTGCCGGAAGCCTTCGATCGGCTGAGCTGCCAGGTTGGATTTAGGAACTTCATCCGGTAGATCGTGACGGTAGCTCCAGGCAGACTCCGGGACCTCTGCGCCGATTTGCATGTGGAAGGTGTAGAATTGCTGACTGTACAGGATGAGGCAATTGTCCTCCACCTCGGCTGCTCCCGGTGCCAACCAGATCACCAGCTGCCGCTCGCGCTTCAACTGCTCCAATTCGGCCTGCAGCGATACAGCCCGCTCGCTTTGACCCAGCCCCTGGCAGATCTGCAGCATCTGTTTGCAATACGGCACGGTGTTGGGCTGGAACGCATTCTCGACCCAGGTGCGGGCCTGGAGCAACCATTCATGCTTTTGCGACAGCAGCCAATACGACTCGTTGCAAAGCGCTAGCAGTTTTTTCACGCCATACTGGCACTGCAGTTGAGGATTCAGAGGCGCTGTTTTTTCACGCTGCTCGATCCATTTTTCCACCCAATGCAGTTTGCAATCCAGCTGGTGTAAGGTGTCTGGATTTTTCAGATCGATGGCTGCATCATCGATGACTGGATTGTCCAGATCGATGAGTCTTTCCAGCGCGGTTGACGTCAGCCGGGTGAGGCCCAGTCTGGTGGCGATGCCATGGGCAGCTTCGTAGTGTTCCCGGGCTAGCTCCAGATCGCCCATGTCGCGGCAGACGTCGCCTGAGTTGAGCTGCTGGTGCAATTCGTCCTGTTGATTGCCCAGTCGCTGGCTCAGTTGCAGAGCCTGGGTGTAATAATCAAGGGCTGGTTGGTAATCCTGCCGTTTGTGATAGACGAGGCCGAGATTGCCCAGATCTTTCACCTCGCTTTGCGGACGATCCATTTCCCGGCTGATGGTCAGGGCCTGCTGGTGGGCGGCGATGGCCTGCTCGAAGTCCCGTTGCTGGCGATAAACCAGGCCGAGATTGCCCAGCACGTCGCCTTCGGCCTGTCGCTTGCCCATCTGGCGGTTGAGCTGCAGGGCAGTTTCGTAGGCGGCAATGGCTTGCTCTAGCTGCGCTGGCTGGTCTTGGGCAATGCCCAGCTTGTAGCGGGCAAATCCCAGATGGTTGTAGCCGATGGCCTGGATTTCCGGGTTGTCCGGTTGGAGGGACAGGTATTGCTGAAAGGCTTGAATGGCATCGTCGAACTGCTCCAAGTCAATGTAGACCAGCCCCAGTCCATTGAGAGCAGCGCTTTCGCGTTCGACATCAGCGGCGGAATCAGCGGCGGATTCGCTGAGGGATCGCAGTACCCTGTCGAGGTTTTCTTTGCCTTGACTGGGTTTGCCAACAAAGCGGTAGCAGTCTGCTAGCTTCAGCCGTAAATCGAGTTGGGTGGCAAAGGGGAGGGCCACGGGTGAAGAGGCTAAAATGCGCTCGATCAGGGGTATCTGGTCGGTTTTGTCGCGCCATGCGGTCAGGTCTTGCGGTTCGACGGTCATGCGGTCGAGGTCGCTGGCCCAGTCACTGGCTGTGTTGGCGAAAAAGGCGAAGCTGCCGTCGCGTACGGCCCAGAAGTCAGGGGCAACGTTGGCCAGTTTGACGTAGGCGTAGTCGGGTAGCCAGATCAGCAGCGGGTAGGGCAGTTCGGCCCAGAAGCGCTCGCGGCTGAGGTTGAGGATTTGCAACACTGCCGGAGCCTGTTCGTCTGCATCTAACAAAATCGACAGTTCCAGGCCGCTGACCTGCAGGGCGAGGCGATCCGGTCGTGGGTCTGCGAAGGTCTGGGTGAGATGTTGGTGCAGGGTCTGGTAAAGGTTGTCGATCGGGGGCTGGCTCCACAGCTCGATGGCAGTAAGGGTAATCTGCTGTTGTGCGCAGCGTTGCTGGAGGGTTTGCTGCAGCTGTTGTTGCTGGTGGAAGGAATCGCAGTGGATGAAGATTAAGGTAAAGCGATGGCACTGGGTGGCTCGTCGCAAGAGCCGCATCAGGGCGTCGAATTCGCGGTTTTGTTGGGGGACAACAGCCATCGTTAGGGGGTGGGGTTCAGGGCACGCTGAAATTTGTGGGTGCGGACGACGGCGGGATGGACGTCTTTCCACTCACTTGCGTCCGCTTCTTCATACACCAGGATAACGTTGTTGTAAATCAGTTTGCGATTGATTTCGTTGTTGGGTGGATCCTGGGTCTTGTAAGTTTTAATGATATGTTCGTATTCTTCATCGCGGATCGCTCTTTCGTAGTCGCGGGTCAGTCTGTTGATGGCGCGTTGGGCGTGTTCGGGGTGGATGCGATCGTCGGTTTCGCTGCAGGCGTAACCGATCAGTTTCATGAGGTCTCGCAGGTGGCCGCCGCTGGCCTGGATGAGGGCATCGACGGTTGCCTGGGGTTGGGCAAAGATTTCATCCATGACTAGCCGCTGGCTGATGATGGTTTTGAGGGTGCTGATGCCTGCAGTGTGGGGCTTGCGGGCCAGGCCACGTTGATAAATTGGGATCGTGGGCAAAATTAATTGCTGATCGTCAAAGGGGGAAAGCGTTGCCTGTTCGTCGTACAATAGGGAGATGGGTACGACATAAATGAAATTGCCCTGGAGCTGTTGTAAGAAGGCACCGCTGCCGTGAAATAAGTTTTTATCTAGACCCTGTCTTAAGCGATCTAGACTGTCCAGGATCACAAGCAAATCAGTTTTGCGATCGCGTTTCACCTGTTCGCGGGCAGCGTCCAACAGGGTGTTGACCTTCTCAATTAAGGCGGTAATGTCTTTTTCCAGTTTCCGCCGCATGATTTCGCGTTCGTCTGTACTTATTTTTAGCCTGGAAAAGAGCCTGGCGGTAATGAAGCTAAACCAGTCAGGAATGCCCAGTTCGGCTTTTGTGCTAACGTCTGCGGCCAGGGTGTGGGATTTTTCTAAGGCGGTTTCGAAAAACCAGTCGCCCACGTCCTCTAACAGTTCATTGGGGAGGCGATAGCCAGCGGCGGTCATGGCTTCGACGGTGAGTTTTGCGATCGCAAGCAACAAATCGCTCAAGGTCAAATTATTCAGATCCAGATCCCTGGAGGCATCAAAATAGATGACCTGATACTCGGCTGCGATACTGCTCTGCAGCTGATACAGCTCCGTCGTTTTACCATTACCACGATAGCCCGTAAATAATAGATGTAAATCCCTTCCCGCTCGGGTATGGAATTGGAGCGTGGTCTTGATTTTCTTCAGGGCATTGCTACGCACGGAAGAACAATCCACATAGCGAGGATCGCCAGGTCTCAAAGGACGCGGATCGACTGCGCCCCAGGCATCGTCAATCGTTCGGGCCTGTTGAAATTGACCAGGGTTAACCATAAGGCAGAGAATAAAAAGTGCAAGGAAACAAGGTAAAAGACAAAAGGGCAACGATTATTTCTCTAAACGTTATCGTTCAGATGGCCAGATTGTGCCTGATAGCGAGACAGCATCGCTGCCAACTCTGCCGCTCGAATACCCCCGAACCAGTTCGTAGCGATGGTCTGTGCTGTCTTCGTAGACGCAGTACTCTTCAAAGGTGAATCGCTGGGACTGGGGCGGGTCAGATCTGAGTTTAACGGCAGTCTGGGGAGTTACAGCAGGGGAAGTCATGGGTTTTCCTGGGCGGTGTGGCAGGTCTAGCTTTTATTCTACCGCAATGGCTTAGTTGGACATGATGCGGAAGGCTTGCATCATCCGCAAGATGGCGGCGAGCACCAGGGTGAGGGCGATGATGCTGCTCATGTGTTGCCAGTACTGTTGGCTTTTGCCGATCCAGGCGATGATTGTTCTGCCGATGCAATGCACCCCGTAGTTCCCCAGCCATGAAAGGGGATAAAAAAACAGGACGCTCAGGCCCATTTGCCAGCCTCTGGCATGATTGTTGTTGACTCCGGGGACGCCAAATAGCCATAAGGGCAATATCAGGAGACAGAGTCCGGCAATGATGCCGGTCGCGATCGCAATCCCAATAAAAACCATGTTCGTTGCCTTTTCCCTGTTCCAGATGGTCTCAGGCTAGTATAGCTTGGGGAACTTGGGGGCGCGATCGCACGCCCTATTCAATCTCCCCCGCTGCAAAAATCGTCGCTGCCGTTAACCTCAGCTGAGGAAACGTCCTGGAGATCGAACAGTCATCACCGCGAAACTGGCGCATCTGATACTCACCATTCCGCAGATTGCAAACCGTTAACGTCGGTCGTTTCGGCATACCAATGTGCCCCTGTCCCCCCAAACCCAGATAATCTACAATCCAATATTCCTCAATACTCAACGCTTCATAGTCGATTAATTTATGACCGTAATCGTCGCGCCAATTCGTGCTCACCCCCTCAATGACCAGCGGTGCCGACGCACCCTGAGCAATCGTTGAAGCTTTGCTCCAGAGCGGTTCAGCTGCAATGGCCTCTCGATCCAGCACCACAATATCAGGCTTATACCCCATGTAAAGTTTTTGGGGTTTAATCGTACAGGTTCTGGGCAGAAAATAAGGGCGCTGCTGACGGCGGATCTCAACATTCAATTCAGCGACAAGCAATGCAATGACTTCCTCATGGTCGCCCGTCGGATTCACTTCAACAATTTCTCCATTAATGAGTTCGTAGATGCCACCATTGTCAGGATAGAGATCCAGGTATTCCTCAAAAACGAGCGGTCGGGTTTGGGTTTGAATCATTGCGATAGACGGGGCACATGCTCCTAGTATAGGCGGAGAACAAACCACGGATAATAATTGACCGAATAATAATACAAACATGCTTGACTGAATGTGTTAGCCATTAGCCATAAACCCTGAAAAACAGTCCCTTAGCAACGAACAACGAACAACGAACAACGAAGCCATGTTAACGATGAGCTTCTTTATTCCCTCTGCTCCCCTGCTCCCTCCACCTCCCCTGCTCCCCCTGCTCTCTCCACTTCCCCTGCTCCCTCTGCTCCCCCTCCCTCTTCCTTGTAGAATAAGAGAGCAAACCTGACCAATTTAACCTGGAGTCCGAAAAGGAGTTCTGTTTGTGGAGTCCCGATATACCCCCGCCAAGTTAGAGGAAAAGTGGCAAAAACGCTGGGCAGAGCAAGGCTTAGATGCAACGCCAGAAGAATCCGATCGACCTAAATTTTATGCCCTGTCCATGTTTCCCTATCCTTCTGGCAACCTGCATGTGGGTCATACCCGCAACTACGTCATTACTGATGTGATTGCCCGCCTGAAGCGCATGCAGGGATATCGGGTGCTGCAACCGTTGGGTTGGGATGCTTTTGGTTTACCGGCTGAAAATGCGGCGATTGAGCGCGGCATTCATCCAGCAAAGTGGACCTATGAGAACATTGCCCACATGAAGGAGCAACTGCGTCCCCTGGGGCTTTCGATTGACTGGGAGCGAGAAGTGACGACCTGTTCCCCTGACTATTATCAATGGACCCAGTGGATTTTTCTGCAGTTCTTCAAAGCGGAGTTGGCTTATCAGAAGGAGGCAGCGGTCAACTGGGACCCGGTGGATCAGACGGTGCTGGCCAACGAGCAGGTCGATAGCGAAGGACGAGGCTTCCGGTCGGGGGCCAAGGTGGAACGCAAGTTGTTGCGGCAATGGTTTTTCAAAATTACCGACTACGCTGAAGAATTGCTCAACGACCTGGAACAGCTGACGGGCTGGCCGGAACGGGTGAAAACAATGCAGGCGAATTGGATTGGCCGCTCAGTGGGGGCCTACCTGGAGTTTCCCATCGTTGGCCTAGAGGACAAGATTGGTGTTTTCACCACCCGTCCCGATACGGTCTATGGTGTTACCTATCTGGTGCTAGCACCGGAACATCCCCTGACGGCGAAGGTGACAACGAGCGAGCGCCAGTCTGCAGTCAAAGCTTTTGTGCAAACCGTGGCTCAGGAAAGCGAATTGGATCGGACGGCGGAAGATCGACCGAAGCGGGGTATCCCGACCGGCGGGAAAGCGCTCAATCCCTTCACTGGCGAAGAAATTCCCATCTGGATTGCAGATTACGTGTTGTATGAGTACGGCACGGGGGCAGTCATGGGAGTTCCAGCCCACGATAGTCGAGACTTCCAGTTTGCCCAGAGCAATCAGCTCGCGATCGCGGTCGTCATCGTTCCTGAACAAGACACTGAACCAGAACCACTGCAAGCAGCTTATACAGATCCTGGTTTTATGGTGAATTCAGGGCCGTTTAATGGTCAGGCATCGGTTGAAGGTAAACAAGCTGTCATTGATTATGCGGAGGAACGGGACTGGGGTAAGGCGCGGGTGCAGTACCGTTTGCGAGACTGGTTGATTTCGCGACAACGCTATTGGGGAGCACCGATTCCAGTCATCCACTGTCCCCAGTGCGGCATCGTGCCAGTGCCAGATGACGATCTGCCAGTGCGGTTGCCTGAAGATGTGGAATTCAGCGGTCGTGGTTTGTCGCCCTTAGCCCAGTTGGAGTCATGGTTGAATGTGCCCTGTCCCAGCTGCGGCACAGCGGCGAAGCGGGAAACAGATACGATGGATACGTTCGTGGACTCGTCCTGGTATTTCTTGCGCTATCCGGATGCGAAAAACGATCGAAAGGCGTTCGATCCAGACAAAACAAATGATTGGATGCCAGTGGATCAGTATGTCGGGGGGATCGAGCACGCAATTTTGCATTTGCTGTATTCGCGATTTTTTACCAAGGTATTGCGCGATCGCAACCTGCTCAACTTCAATGAACCCTTTCGCCGATTGCTGACCCAGGGCATGGTTCAAAGCACCGCCTACAAAAATCCGGCCACAGGCAAATACATTGCTCCAGAACGGGTCAGCGATCCAGCGGCTCCCCAGGATCCAGAAACAGGCGAACCTCTGGAAGTGCTGTACGAAAAAATGTCCAAATCCAAATACAACGGTATTCCTCCCGAAGCCGTCATCTCCAACTACGGTGCCGACACCATGCGCTTGTTCACTCTCTTCAAAGCCCCCCCAGAAAAAGACCTGGAGTGGGACGCCGCCGACGTGGAAGGACAGTTCCGCTTTCTCAATCGGGTCTGGCGATTGGTGACAGAATTCAGCCAGCAGACCGCAGAGAACGGTAATCCACCGTCAACCGCAACTACCAAAGGTAAGGCTGCAAAGTCCAAGAAAAAAGCCGCTCTTGCCAAAGGCGAGAAAGACTTACGGCGCGCCATCCATACCGCCATCAAGGAAATCAGTGAAGACTTAGACGGCGACTACCAGTTCAATACAGCAGTCGCAGAGTTAATGAAACTGAGCAACGCCCTGACCAGCTCCGATTGCTCCGACTCACCTGTCTATCGCGAAGGGATCGAGACACTGGTTTTATTGCTGGCTCCTTTCGCGCCCCACATCGCTGAGGAACTCTGGCAATCCATCGGCAAAACCGCGTCTGTGCATCTGCAGCCCTGGCCCGAAGTCGATCCAGCAGCATTGGTCGCCGATGAAATCACCCTGGTGATTCAGATTATGGGCAAAACCCGAGGTACAATTCAGGTGCCTGCAACCGCCGATAAAGCAGCGCTGGAGCAGCACGCCCGCGAGTCCGAAGTGGCACAACGTTATCTCCAGGGAAAGGAGATCAAAAAGACGATCGTTGTTCCAGGCAAGCTAGTCAATTTTGTCGTTAGCGATCCCAAATAATGGCCAACAGATGCTTCACCAATCTGAGCCTTACATCTTCTGAGCCTTACATTTGGGGTACGACTGAGCGATAGACGAGGGTCAGTCCAAACCATCATCGTCTTTCGTTAATGAAAAGACTTAGAAGATTATTTTGCAAGCCTTGCACCGCAAGGCTTGCAAAATAACCCATTTTACTCCCCGTTCGCGCATTTTTTTGAGCAAAAGGTAAATGCTATTTAGTGGGGATCAACATTGTCTTACACCATACACAGTCGATTCGTTGATTTTTGCGAGAGAACATGATTTTGCCTGATGATTCCTTTGCACGGACTCGATAGACTCAGGGTCGGCACAAGACCGACCCCTACCTGGAATGGCACTGAAATAAGGGAATAGAAAAAGTCTTCAAGGCTTGATATGAGAAGATCTAAACCTTGAAGAACAAACTACAATGCCCTTTACTATGGCAAATCGAGCCGAAATTCTCAAGCAAAAATTTACCCAGAGCTTAGGACTCCCCTTCTGTGAGCTGTTGCCTCAGGCTGAGATTGAGCAAGTTCTAGCTGAGGAAAATGTGTACTACCGCAATTGCCTGTATACT
>JGI12316J15309_10015712_pt1 | contig 29378 bp, 21 predicted proteins | sample MarCyaLeptolynsp_FD_15309 | JGI IMG/M metagenome (IMG submission 15309) | reverse complement strand
TTATGGCATCGTGGGTCTTGCGAAGGCCCTTGAGATTGCATACCGCGAAATGGATGAACATCAAAGGTATATCAGAGGATTAAAAGACAGAATGATCGCTGGCTTGAGAGAGAACATCTCAGGTGTATCATTCAACGGTGATATTCGTGATGGACATAGTTTGTATACTGTTTTAAATGTCAGTTTTCCGCCTTCAGAAGATAATGACATGCTCCTTTTCAACCTTGATATTAATGGTATTTCAGCCTCCGGAGGTAGTGCCTGTAATAGTGGCGCAGCGATGGGTTCCCATGTTTTGAATGGAATTAAAGCTGACCCAGATAGACAGGGAATCCGTTTTTCCTTTAGCAAATACAATAAACCGGAGGAAGTGGATTATGTCCTTAATAAACTTGTGGAGATATTGGAGCCAGCTGTAGTCTGATGCAACTTTTTGATCAGAATACAGTCTGTATAGCTATATAAAGCACTTATGAAATCTGGTAATTTCTATGTCCTCCTATTTCTTTTGGGGGTTTTGGCATGCTCAAATGAAGACTTTCAAGTTGATGAAGTTACAGGAGTAGTTGAAGATGTTTCAGGAATTTTCGGGTTAGAAGAATGTGGTTATATGATTCGTATCGAGGGGGAGTTATACAAACCTACCTACCTCAATCAACAATATGAGCAAGACGGCCTTCAAGTTTTGTTGAATGTTGAATTCTTGGAGTCTCGGGCGAGTTGTAGTACCAGAGCACTGGCGCCACGCGAGATCAGAATAGAACAAATTCGTCCTTCTAGTTAAAGTTTGAGTTTTTTTTGTTGATATCCTCCCAAAGTACAATGTTGGTACTTAACTTGTCGTTCAACACGATGATTCCTTACAAGGAATGCCAAAACCATGAGAATTAAGTACTTTCTCCTTCTAATAACTTTAGTCTTTTTTGGATGCAGTTCTAATGACGATACCATTGTGACTGAACAAATGGCCATCATTAAGGATGGAGCCAATGTATCCGGACATGAGTCCTGTGGCTGGGTAATTCAGTTCAATAATGGTTTTAACTCAGTAGTTGTACCGCAGGGCTTACCGGCAGAATTTCAGCAAGAAGATCTAGAAGTACTAGTAATTCTGACCAATAGCTCAGTTTTAGCCGATTGTACCAGTGCTTCCAGTCATCAAGTGAGCATTGTGTCTATAAGACTTGCTAATTAGCCTGTTTTAACCAAATCTTCCAGGCACTTTATCCAGGTAGTTGAAGTGTTCAGGCTGGGCACCAAATCCCAAACTTCACCTCCCGCTTCTTCGAATTCTTCCTTGAATTCTTCCCCAACTTCTAACGTTGTTTCGAGGCAATCAGAGATAAATGCCGGAGAGAAGGCCAATACTTTCTTGATGCCCTTTGCCGGTAATTCCTTGAGAAAGACATCCGTATAAGGCTTTACCCATGGGTCTTTTCCTAACCTTGATTGGAAGGTGGTTGTATAATCTCCTTCTTTAAGGCCAAGCCTTTCGGCAAGCTGACGAGAAGTATAAAAGCACTGTGCGCGGTAGCAATACCGGTTTCTTTCGTGCAGCTGATTACAGCAAGCGCCTAACTGGCACTGATTGCCCACCGAACCCTTTTTAATCTGTCTTTCAGGCAAACCATGATAGCTGAAAATCACATGGTCATAAGTCTGTTTTTCCATTAGTGCCTTGCCGTTTTCTGCAAAGGCTTGAAGAAACATCGGGTGATCCATGAACTGGTTAATATGGGTAACTGATGGTATAATCTGCCATGTGTTGATGATAGTGTTCACCTTTTCTGAAACGGATCCTGTGCTGGCAGAAGCATACTGTGGAAACAGAGGGATTACTATAATTTCTGTTACATTATGACCTCTCAACTCTTCTAAAGCACTTTCAATGCTCGGGCTCTGATACCTCATGCCAAGTGCTACCTGATATTCGTTCCCGAGACTTTCCTGAAGCATATCTCTGACATCGAAGCCGTTGAACTTTAAAGGAGAGCCACGGTCTTCCCACAGCTTGGCGTATTCTTTTGCTGACTGAGGAGCGCGAAATGGAGCAATAATACCATTTACCAAAAGGAATCTGGGAATCAATGGGATATCGATTACACGACCATCCATTAAGAATTCTCTTAAGTATTTTCTTACATCTTTCGTGGCGGGGCTATCGGGTGTTCCCAGATTCACCAACAAAACGCCTTTTTTCTCTTTTCCCATCAGTAAATATATTCAAGCAAAACAGGCTGCAAAGATATTTGTTTTCTGTTATGCACCATACTTCAGGAAATGTTGAAAGGCTGCTAAAAAAGAAAGCTCGGGATGTCCCGAGCTAACGATCTATGATTGCCCAATATTCTATTTAGAAATTGTGATTGCCAGTAATTTCCTCGATTTGCTGGCTAGCCCATCACATTGGACAAATTTATTAGGTAGTTATATGCTAAACACCCAATAATGGATTGACCCTTAGTTGAGCCAGTGATTCTATACAAATGTGTGCTGGCAGACAACGGGAGATGCTGAGAACACTTAATTTGTATGAAGTCAAAGGGTCAATAGATGAAAGTTATCTCAAACAATTTGTTGTCAGCATTCTCGGATAAGAAGAATATAATATTAGCGATCAAAATGTCTTTGGTGGTGGGCACATTACTGAACTGTATTAATCAGGCCGAATGCTTGATAAACCAGGATTTCGAGCGGCTTAACATACCAAAGCTCCTTTTTACCTATAGCGTTCCCTTTTTCGTCTCTATTTATTCGAGCACAATCGCTAAATTCAATCGGTAGCACGAACTTTTTTTGAAGCTCGTGACTTGTAGATGAAATCATTTATTGATGAAAAGCTTCAAACTTCAATTCCCAAATGCCGAAGGTCAGATGCTGTCGGCAAGATTAGAAATGCCGGTGGATAAAAAGCCTAAAGCATACGCTGTGTTTGCACACTGTTTTACCTGTTCTAAGAACTTAATGGCCGTTACTAATATTAGCAGAGCGCTGACATCTAAAGGGATTGCTGTTTTACGTTTCGACTTTACCGGACTCGGTGATAGTGAAGGAGACTTTGCAGATACTAATTTTTCGAGCAATGTTCAGGATTTGATCGTTGCTGCAGAGTATCTTAAATCAGAATATGAGGCCCCTAAATTGATTGTAGGCCATTCCTTAGGGGGTGCTGCTGTGTTAATTGCAGCTCATAGACTTCCATATATCTCTGCGGTTGCTACTGTCGGAGCGCCCGCAGACCCTCCCCATGTAAAACACTTGTTTGAAGGAGCTCTAGACGAAATTGAAACAACTGGTAAGGCAAAGGTCTCGCTTGGCGGAAGACCTTTTACCATAAAAAAGCAGTTCATTGATGATCTGCAAGAGTACGAACACTCTCAGGTGATTAAGGAATTGAATAGACCACTACTAATTCTTCACTCCCCTCAAGATGATACGGTAGATATTAAAAATGCGGAAAAAATATATCTCGCGGCACATCACCCTAAGAGTTATATCTCGCTCGATGGTGCAGACCATTTGCTAACAAGTAAGAAAGATGCCTCTTATGTAGGTGAAGTAATCTCCTCTTGGGCATCCCGGTATTTGCCAAAGCCAGATGACGGTGCCCTGACGACTGATCATCAAGTGGTAGTAAGGAACGAAAAGGAAAGAGGTCTGCTTACGGAGATTATGGCGAATGGACATTACATGATTGCTGATGAACCAAAAGATGTAGGAGGTACCGACTTGGCTGGAACGCCCTATGACCTATTGGTTGCTTCCCTGGGTGCTTGCACTGCTATGACAATTCGCATGTACGCAAACCACAAAGGACTTGACCTTGAGGAGGTGAAAGTTCATTTAACACGTGAGAAAAGGCATGCTTCTGATGCCGAGAGTTTAGATGAAAAGAGCAAAATGGAATTCATCGATCGAGAACTAGAGTTGACGGGTAATCTTACTGAAGAACAGCGAAATAGGATAGTGGAGATTGCTGATCGTTGCCCGGTTCATAAGACACTGACGCAAGGTTTAACGGTAAACACTAAATTGAAATACGCTGTTTCCTGAAAATAAAGACAGCTGATTAGTCATTTTTGATTAATTTGTAAGCTTGCATAAAGCTAGAATTGAATCGATATCATTAATAAGACAGCTGAATGACTGAAATACAACAGACAGTTTTACTTCTGGGTGGTTTTGCCATTATTGCTGTGGCAGCGAATCAGATTGCTGGCTTTTTCCAAAAAGTCAGACTTCCCTTTATCACTGGATTGCTAGTGATAGGGCTGTTTTCCGGACCATTCATTTTCAAGTTGCTTCCTAAGGAGGCAGGCTCAGGCTTACAATTTATTAATGATATTTCATTGGCCTTTATCGCTTTTGCTGCAGCTGCGGAGCTTTACTTGAAAGAGCTGAGAGGTCAAATGAAAAGCATCAAGTGGATGACTTTTGGCCAGTTGGCAGTCACATTCATCGGTAGCTCAATATTGATATTTTTTCTTGCCGGGCAGATAGAGTTCATGCGTGATATGAACAATGCGTCCAAAGTTGCGGTGGCCATCATGATGGCTACCATCTTTGTGGCAAGGTCTCCAGCTTCTGCCATCGCTGTTATCAATGAAATGAGGGCCAAGGGTCCTTTTGTGCAAATGGCCATGGGGGTTACAGTAATTAAGGACTTTCTAGTGATCGTTTTGTTCGCGGTTTGTTTGTCTATCGCGACATCACTTGTGAATGGCAATCCATTTGATTTACAATTTTTGCTTATTCTTCTGGCAGAACTTACCGCCTCATTCGTCTTGGGCTATTTGGTAGGCAGGATACTCATTCTGGCTTTAAAACTGAGGGCCAACCCTTATTTGAAAATGGCTTTGATACTGGCCATTGGCTATTCAGTTTACTTACTGTATTACTTTGTAAAACACTATACACTGGATCATTTTGGTCACGAATTCCATATAGAGCCTTTGCTTATCTGTATCATTGGTAGCTTCATTGTGACCAATTACTCTCGTTTCAGGTATGAGTTCATTAAGCTCCTCGAAGAAATTGGACCAGTTATTTATATCTGCTTTTTCACACTTACAGGTGCTACAGTATCTATCGATATCCTTGTCAAGGTAATTGGAGTAGCCTTTATGCTGTTCGGCATTCGTCTGGTTACAATGATTATTGGCTCTTTGGTTGGAGGTTCTTTGGCGGGCGATTCGGCCTTATTTCGAAAAATTGGTTGGATGCCTTTCGTGACACAGGCTGGAGTTGGTTTAGGCTTGGCAACTATAGTAGCGAATACATTTCCTGCTTTCGGGGCAGAATTCCAAACTATTGTAGTTGCAGTGATTGTGCTCAATCAATTTGTGGGCCCACCATTGTTCAAATGGTCAATTCAGATGGTTGGCGAGGCGCGTACTAAAGCCAATACACCTCATTTTGATGGTGTTCGCGATGCTATGATTATTGGTATTGAGACACAGTCAGTAGCACTTGCCAGACAGCTGAAGGAGCATAATTGGGAGGCTGAAATATTAACGCAAAGCCAAGAGATCGAGGCGTCTGAATACCCTGATCTGGTTGTTCATAAAGTGGAAGGTTTTGACCATGAAACACTTATTGATAAGAACATTGAGAAGGCCGAGGCAGTAGTTTTAATGCTAACGGATGAAGAGAACCTTGCCATCGCTGAGACACTTTATGAAAAAATTGGTACCAAAGACATTGTGGTGCGGCTTAACCATCGCTACAACTTCGAGAAATTCCATAAACTGGACTGCCTTATAGTAGACCCTGCAACGGCCATGGTGAGTTTGATGGACCATTTAGTAAGGTCGCCACAGGCGGCAACGCTTCTATTAGGCATGCAGGAAAATCAAGACACCATGGATGTAGAGGTACAAAACCCGAACTTACGTGGTCTGGCATTGCGCGATTTAAGATTACCCTCGGATGTCATCGTGCTTTCTGTGAACAGAGGAGGCCAAAGTATCATCACCCATGGTTATACACGATTGAGATTAGGAGATACCCTCACGGTGGTTGGCTCTAATTCTAGTCTGGAAGAAGTCTCTTTAAGGTTCGAGCGTTAACTGAGGCTTTGAGTGCCTCTTATAAATTCTTAGGAGGGGTTTTGCCGATCAACTTTTATATTGGTGTAAATCTCCAACCATGAAATTATTGATCAAGCCTACCTTACTCTCGATTCTCCTTCTTTTTTCCTCTTTATGCCTTTCGGCTCAAGACCTCTATATCACTGGCGGCTCATACTTCGATGTGGCTTCTGGTGAAATAGTTAAAAATAAGGGCATAGTGATTCGTAGTGGCAAGTTTGTCAGTGTCGGTCAAGCACTAAGTTCTAGTGATGGCTATGAGCTATTAACACTGCGCGATGATCAGTATCTACTGCCGGGTATTTTTGACCTACATGCTCACTATCGAGTAACATTTGATGGGGTTCGCAGGGACGAAGTTGAAGCCAACCCAGTGATTTTCCTGGCCAATGGAGTGACTTCCACTTTTCCTGGAGGAGAAATTCAGCCGGAGCTAATGCTGGAAGCTAGGAGAAAGATCAACCGGGGAGAGAAAATCGGTGCACGAATTCACAGTTCTGGGCCATACTTTGGAACAGCATTTCCAGCCTGGAATAGGGGAACAACCATTAAGGACATTCACAATACGGTTGATAAATGGGCAGAATTGGGAGTTGCTGGTTTTAAAGCGAAAGGCATTTCGCCAGTACTGCTGAAAGCCCTGATCGAAAGAGCACATGTACATGGTTTACCGGTTACAGGCCACCTGGGTTCGGGCTTCAGAAACACAGTGAACCCAAGGGATGCCATCACAATGGGGATCGATAGAATTGAGCACTTTCTGGGAGGCGATGCCTTACCCAATACACAATCGGCATATGCAACACTTCAAAATTTAGACGTAAATGATCCAGCCATTGACAAACAAATCGATCACTTTATAGCCAATGGCGTTTTCTTCGATGCCACACTTACAGCTTATGGATATTATGGTCATCGGCAGGAATTCTATGACCATTGGCACGATGAGCGTAAATACTTAACACCCTATGCCTTTGAAATCACCAAAGAGACACGCCAGGAATTGGGAATGTTTCAAAAGATCTTCGATGTAAAGAAGATAACGGTCAAAAAGTACTTTGATAAGGGGGGTAAGATAACCTTGGGAACTGACCATCCTTCTGTCGGTGAATTTATTCCTGGCTTTAGTGCACACCGCGAAATGGAAGCTTTGGTATCTATTGGTATTCCCAATGCAGAGGTCTTAAAAATTGCGACAATCAATGGTGCTCAGGCTTTGAGAAAGAGCGATATTCTTGGAAGTATTGCCGTTGGTAAGTTGGCAGATGCCTTTGTGATTACCGGCAACCCTCTGAGCGAGATCACCAATACAAGAAATGTGCTTACCGTGATTAAGGGAGGTAAAGTATATGATGCTCAGGCCTTATTGAAAAGTGTGGAAGGCAAGATGGGGCCTAAGGATGAAGAGGATTGGAAGAATTAAGCCTGATGTATCTTATAAAGAACGTCATCCTGAACTTGTTTCAGGATCTAAAAAACTTAGTAGAACTCTCCTTGAGAGATTCTGAACCAAGTTCAGAATGACGTAAAGAGAAGGGATCAATTGCCACCGTCTCCACCTTTTTCTTTCTTTTCCTCGAGGCGCTTTTGGGCAGCTCTTTTGCGAAGCATCATCCTCCCTTGCCTGAACTGTCCTCTGCCCATAAATTGGCGTTGGCCTCCCTGTCTGCTTTGACGTCTAAAATCTTGTTGACCTCTTATGCGTTGGAGTCTGCCTTTACCTTCCTTTTGAAGTTTTTGAAATGCTTCCCATTGCTCTGGCGTAAGGATTTTTTTCATGCGCTCCAATTGCCCCTGACGTTGCACAAAAGCATCTCGTTTCATTTCTTCACGAAGTGCACGCATTTTCTCCATCTGGGCTCTCCTGCTTTCCTGGTTCGCCTTTAACTCCTTGTCTAGTTCAGCTTTTTGCTTGTCTGACAGTTCTAATTTTGCTGCGATTTGCTCAGTCCTGAGGAGCGTCTTATCTCCACTTTGGGCTATGGCCTGGCTGGCCGAAAAAATGACTGTAAGTATCAATGTAGTTCTAAATAATGACCTCATATCTCTTTGTTTTAAATTCTCCTTTTGGATGTGAAACAACGAGGATGGTTTAATTCAGAAGCCGAAAGAATTTTAGAATGCAGTGCCCTAAGCTTTAGCTTAGCGTACTTGAAAAGGCACAGTAACCTTGGTGTGATCCCAGGCTAAAATCAATGCGGGAGTGCCGTTTTCTTCAGTAAAATCAATGGTAAAAAGTTCCACCACATCAGGTAATAACTCTACTCTCGCACTTACATTGACCACATTATTTTCCGGGTAATATTTTGTCCCCCAATCGGGAATTCGATCGTTGAAAATGACTTGCCAAGAAGAGGCATCGGGTATGGTGACCAATGAATATTCACCAGCTGGAAGGAGTTGATCTTCTCCAAATGCAATGTCTCGAGACACCTCAATTGTCGTTGGCTCGTTGGCCCCAGTTCTCCACCATCTGCCATAAGGAACCAGGTCACCAAAAATTTCCCGACCCTTTTTTGAAGGGCGGCTGTAAGTGACTCTGATACTGACATCACTACTGGTATACTGAGCGATCGATTCAGGGCTGTACTGCTTAGTCTGATATAACATGTATTGCTGTACCCCGATAATTGCGAGTAAGACGAACACAATAGTGCCAAAAATGTATATGACGCGTTTAGACATCTGTTGTAAATATACCCATTTAGGCATTTGAAACGCCTTTTTCTTATCGGTTGTTGTTTAATCGGTTCATTTCCTTTTTTAATTCATGTCTTGTACTAGTTGAATCCCTTTTCTATATCTTTGCCGCATGGCACAGAACGAAGATAATTTGCTCAAAAAGATCGCGAGTCACGCGAAAGAATATGGCTTCATTTTTCCGTCAAGCGAAATTTATGATGGATTAGGTGCGGCATATGATTACGGGCAAAACGGAGTAGAGCTTAAAAACAATATCAAGCAATACTGGTGGAAGGCAATGGTTCAAATGAATGAGAACATTGTGGGCATTGATGCTTCAATTTTCATGCACCCCACTACCTGGAAAGCTTCTGGTCATGTAGATGCTTTCAACGACCCCTTGATTGATAACAAAGATTCTAAAAAACGGTATCGTGCCGATGTGCTTATAGAAGATTATATCGCCAAGATAGAAGCGAAGATCAATAAAGAAGTCACTAAAGCTGAAAAGCGTTTTGGTGACAGCTTTGATAAGGCGCAGTTTCTAGCTACCAATCCCAATGTGCTTAGAAATCAGGCTAAGATTGATGGGATCAATGAGAGAATGGGTAAGGGTCTGGAAAATGGCGATCTGGCCGATATCAAGGCTTTGATTGAAGAATTGGGCATTGCCGATCCTGTATCGGGTTCTAAAAACTGGACCGATGTACGTCAGTTCAACCTGATGTTCTCTACAGAAATGGGCTCTGTAGCGGATGATTCCAACAAAATCTATCTGAGGCCAGAGACCGCACAAGGCATTTTCGTCAATTTCTTGAATGTTCAAAAGACGGGTAGAATGAAAATTCCTTTTGGTATTGCACAGATTGGAAAGGCATTTAGGAATGAGATCATTGCGCGTCAATTCATCTTTAGAATGCGTGAGTTTGAGCAGATGGAGATGCAGTTCTTTGTAAAGCCAGGCGAAGAAATGGAATGGTACGAAAACTGGAAAGCAAAGCGAATTGCATGGCACAAAGCACTGGGTCTCGGTGAAGAGAATTACCGTTTTCATGACCATGTTAACCTGGCACATTATGCGAATGCAGCTGCAGATATCCAGTTTAACTTCCCAATGGGTTTCAAAGAGTTGGAAGGCATTCATTCGAGAACAGACTTTGACTTAAAAGCCCATGAGGAGCATTCAGGTAAGAAATTGCAGTTCTTCGATACGGTGGAGAACAAGTCTTATGTGCCTTATGTAGTGGAGACATCCATTGGTTTGGACAGGATGTTCCTTGCAATTTTATCTAGCGCTTTCACGGAAGAAACTTTAGAAGATGGCAGCGAAAGAACGGTATTGAAATTGCCAGCGGCTTTGGCACCATATCATGTGGCTGTGCTACCATTGTTGAAGAAGGAAGATTCTGGTCTACCTGCCAAGGCAAGAGAAATTCTCTCCGAATTACAATTTGATTTCAACTGTCAGTATGACGAAAAAGATGCCATTGGCAAGCGTTACAGAAGGCAAGATGCCATTGGTACGCCTTACTGTGTAACGGTGGATCACCAAACCTTGGAAGATAATACAGTGACCATTCGTGATCGGGATGACCTTTCTCAAATCAGGGTATCTATTGATGAGGTTAAAGGTAAACTCAAGGAAACGACTTCCATGGAGTCCCTTTTGAGGAGGCTTTAATACTCAAAAATTAGGTTTAAAATAGTCCTAACTGTCCTTTAGTTGTTCGGACAAATAAATCTGTACGAAGCGGAGATTTGTGCGGTATATCCTGAAAGTATTTGGCCTTGCTGAGTTCAAACATCCGATGAATAGACTGCACCATTCGGCCATTGCCTCGCATGCGCATGCCAAATCGACTATCACTGAGTTTTCCATTATGGGCTCCTCTGATTTGGTTCAGGATCTTTTCGGCACGATCAGGGAAGGCCTGTGGCACCCAGTTTTCGAATACCTGGCCAATCTGACCATTAAGCCTGACCATGGTAAAGCCCGCACTTCTGGCACCAGCACTAGCTGCAGACTTCATGATTTCAGGGATTTCATGATCATTCAGCCCGGGAATCACAGGTCCTATCATAATACTCACCGGAATACCGCGCTTAGACAGCTTCTCAATGGTTTTAAGCTTTTGCTTTGCCGTGGCTGTTCTGGGTTCTAGTTTTCTCCTCACTTTATCGTCAAGAGAGGTAAGCGAAAAATGAAGCCCAATCAAATTTAAATCGGCTAAAGGCCCAAGGATATCAATGTCTCTTGCGACAATCACATTCTTTGTGATCATGCCCACAGGGTGTTTATATTGAAGGAATATTTCCAACAGTTTCCGAGTGATTTTCAGTTTTCTCTCGATGGGTTGATAGCAATCGGTATTGCCTGAAAGGACAATGGTCTTGGGGTTCCATCTTGGGTTTTGAAACTGCTTCTCCAGCAGTTCAGGGGCATTTTCTTTATACAGTATAACCCGCTCAAAATCCAGACCGGCATTGTATCCCCAGTATTCGTGAGAATTGCGGGCATAGCAGTAAATACAGCCATGTTCACAGCCCTGATAGGGGTTAAGAGAATACTCCATGCCCACATCTGGGCTTGTGACCTTGTTGACAATGGTCTTGGGAAAGATTTTGATGTATTTGGTCTTGGGCGCATCTTCATCATACTCATCAATGCCTTCGATGTGCTCCTGTACATATTCATGGAGTAAGAACTTGTTTTTGATCTGAATTTGTGCTCCTCTTCCTTTGTACATTTGCCATAATAATTAGTAAACTAAAAATAATAGTTAAAAACTAATTATTATAGTATCAATCAATGAATGTTTTGGAGAAGTTGAATTCCTTGGTTGCAATTAAGCGCCTATTTTCGTCATTCTGAACTTGTTTCAGAATCTACGGTATTGGACCCTGAAACGAGTTCAGGGTGACGCTACGTATGGTTGGATCAAATGGTCAGGAATGCGGCACCAAACACACCTGCACTGTCACCGAGCTTAGGCCTGACAATTTTGGTTTCCAGTCGAGGGTTGAAAACGTGTTTTTCTGCTTCAGCTACTCCTCGAGTGTAGAGTTCGTCAATGTTGCCTACACCCCCTCCAAGAACAATCACATCAGGGTCAAGCGTATTGATCATTGTAGATATGGCTAGCCCGAAAAAATGAATGAGTCGGTCAAGGGTTTTAACCGCATTGGGATCTTTTCCTGAGCGTGCATCCGGAATGATTTCCTTAAGTCTTTTGCGCGTTCCTGTGATTTCTTCATAGTAATTTTCCAGGCCTGTCCCGGAGATAATCTTTTCAGTACAACCTGATTTTCCGCAGTAGCAAGGTCCACCAGAGGCGTCAAGGAAATTATGGCCCCATTCTCCACCAATGCCGTGTTTGCCATTGACAACTTGTCCGTTTACAACAATGCCACCTCCACAGCCAGTACCCATAATAACACCAAAAACCACTTTAGCATCCGGAACTACTTCTGGAACAATACCCATTTGAGTTTCGGCAAGGGCAAAACAGTTGGCATCATTGGCCATCATTGTTGGAATTCCGATGAGGGCTTCAAGATCCTTTTTAAAAGGCTTTTTATTAATGGATTGAGAATTGCTGTTTTTCAGAAGTCCTGTAGGGGGGTCTATGGCTCCGGGCGTACCCATACCGATGACCTTAGGCTTCTCACCAACTTTTTCGGATAACTGGTCTATGAGTAGAGCGATTCGATTGAGCACATGTTCATAACCCCCATCACTTTCCGTGTCGATTCTTTCTCTAACCAACACTTGAGGATCTTCCTTAGATTTTAAAACGATGCCCTCGACTTTTGTACCGCCTAAATCAATTCCCCAAAGCTTTTCTGACATGGCTAAAATTCTTTTTATCTTCTGACAATTTATAAATACAAGGTCAATGAACAAGCACATTCTAAGAATCTCAACTGCACTTATTTTAATTCTGACAGTGATGGCTTGCAAGACCTCCGAGGAAAAGTCAGAAGGTGGTCAGCAGATACAAGACTACATTACTTATGTAGCAGATTCTCTCACCTTTGATTACCTGTCTGAGGTTCAGTTAATGGACTATAATGAGGCATCAGAAGAGCTAATGCTTCTTGACAGAAATAGCCGTGAGGTATTGATCATTGATAACCAGGGATCAATGGTATCAAAGTTTAATCCTCACATAGAAGGGCCAGGTTATGTAGGGAATTTTGATCACGGGTGGGTATTTCATGGCAAAAACCTCATTTGTTTTAGCAACTACTATTTCTATGAACTCACCAGGCAGGGAGAATATGTAGCTAAGCATAAATATCCGGTTGAGGTACGTGGTATCTGGTCACTAGATTACTTGCCTGAAATGTCCATTTCTTACGAATCGTCTGAAGGCGACCCTATGTTTTTGGCTTTCATCACAGAACCGGAAGGAGCCGATTATAATACACAGGCTTTTCAAGATTCCATTCATATGATTTATAGAATGGACTTTCAAAAAGGCGTTTCACAGCCTATAATGAAAAAGCTACCAGAAAGTACTTATAGAACGCTTGGGGCCTATGTCGATCGAGGCTGGCCTTATTTTCGGCAAGTCGATAACAACCTAGTTGTTGTGACTTACAGCATAGACGATCAGTTCTATCTCTACGATGCAAATACAGATGAACTTCTTCAAACTTTTGATATCCCTGATGAATTTAAGCCCAAGTATGAGGCTGTGCCTTTCGGTTCAAGAAATAAGGCGGATCGATTAAGGATAAATAATAAGGTGATGACTGATGGGGAACATATTTTTTTAAGCGTGCTGAGCCGGATTCCTGAATCTTTAGAAAGAACCTTAAATAGGCAGGACAACTGGCGACAATCTCAGGCTTATAAAGATGCCTTCAAAAAATATGTTGACCTCAATACGCTGGTTTATAAACTTGATGGTACGTATTTGGGTCCACTGAACAATGGAGCTGGTCTGTTGAGTTATGATAAGGAAAGCACAAGCAATGGTTATTATTGGGAACAAAGGCGGTATACTGATGAAAGACCGTATAAGACTTTTCTAAAGATTAAAGTGAAGCCGATAGAATGAAAGAAATAGATTACGCATTAAAGTATAAACACATACTTGCTGGTATATGTTGGGTGCTAGTGTCACTGATTGTTACCTCATGTGGCGGAAGCGAATCGAATGTAGAAAGTGATAGTTCCGACAATCTGAGCTTTGTTGCAGCAATTGCCGACTCAATTGTCATTGACCGACTTTCGGTATTGACGATGGAAGCGGTTAGCCCGGATGGAAATCATTTGCTGCTCATTGATGAGCAAACGAATGAAATGGTTTTGACTAATACTTCTGGAGAGCTAGTGTCTAGTTTTAATCCGTTTGTTGAAGGACCCAATTACATGGGAGACAAAAGCTTTGGTTGGACTTTCTACGGAAATGACCAGTTGGTCGGTTACGGATATACGCATTTCGTTTTGTTCAACGATGAAGGAAAGCGGCTGAAACGACTTCCCTACCCAATAGATGTGGGTGGTTGGATTATAATGGACTTTTTTCCAAAGCGACTGATCCACTACCAAAGCCAAACCAAAGAGGAGGTTATCGCCTTAATTCCGGGCATGTCAAAACCTTCTCCCAGATCACAGCTTTACTTTGATAGTCTCGATATGGTGTATGCCCTGGACTTCAATAGTGAAACTTCCAGACCGGTATTCAGAAAACCAGCAGAGAGCGTTTACAGAACTATTGGTAAATATATAGATCATGGTTACCCCGCTATGGATCACCTCAAGAATGGAAAGTTCGTAGTGTCCTATGCCAGTGATAAGAACCTCTATCTTTATGACGCCCCAGGTAACGAGTTGATTAAGACGCTTGAGATCCCTGAGGTTCATCAACCGCAATATGATGCTGTCGATTTTGGTAGCAAAGCCAAAGTGGACAGAACAAAGTCTGTGGGCTATGTCATGGCATTGGGAGATAAGATTGCCGTAATGGTGGTGGGCCGTGTTCCTGAATCCGAACTTGAGAAAATCCAAGGTATATCTCGATGGTGGGAGTCACCGGAGTTTCAACAGCTGCAGAACAAATATGGTAGTATTGATGTACTGTTGTTTGACGAAGAGAAATACCTCGGTGATATAGAATGGAACATCGATTTGAACGACTATCGATTTCTGGGAGATGCCAACGGTTACATCTGGTTGAAAAGGACTTATGAAGATGAGCGTGACTATCAGACCTTTTTGAAGATCAAGATCGTTCCTCAGGTCAATTAATCATTTATTCTAAAAACCTTAGCTTCCCAAGGCCTCATCAACAAGTCTTCAGTAGCATCAGTATAGTTATAGATTAATAACTCAAGTCCGGTAATAATCGGATCGAAGTCAATTTCTTGATCAGAGAAATTCATAACAACCAAGAATTCATTTTCTTCATCCCACCTTCGGTAGGCATAAATCTGTAGATGGTCATTGCGAATTGACTCATAGTCGCCATAGACCAAGGTTGTATTGTCCTTACGAAACTGGATCATCTTTCGATAAAAGTTCAAAATGGATTGCGTATTACGTTCCTGGTCCTCCACATTGATATCCGTATGGTTAGGATTTACTTTAATCCAGGGTTGTCCATCAGTAAAACCTGCATTTTTACCGTCTGACCATTGCATCGGGGTTCTGGCATTGTCCCTGCCGATTGCGTATACTTTTTCAAGGTGGTCTTTAGGGTCTTGACCATCGGCTTCAAGCGCCTTAAAGTAATTCAGTGTTTCTACATCCTTATAATCATCAGGATGATCAAAGGCAATATTGGTCATACCTATTTCATCTCCCTGATATACATAGGGAGTACCTCTTAAGGTCATCAAAAGGACAGCCAGCAGCTTGGAAGCTTTTTCTCTGTGAGGCCCATCTGTCGCGAAGCGCGAGACCATTCTTGGAAAGTCATGATTGCCTAAGAAGATGCTTCCCCAGCCCTTTCCTTTCAGTTTTTCATCCCAACGGGTAAATACATCTTTGAATTCTTGAAAGTCAACGGGTAATGGATCAAACCGTCCTCCAGGACCCATGTTCATGAACATATGATCAAAGTGGAAGACCATATTTAGTTCATTTCGGTCTTCACCTACATAATCCAGGCCATGTTCAAGCGTAATACCAGGGCCTTCTCCCACCGTCATGATATCGTATTGGCTCAAAACTTCTTTGTTCAGTTCTTGGAGAAATTCATGAACTCTGGGGCCATTGGCAAATTGCTTGGTCACCACTTCATCGAATCGTTCAGCCACCGTATTGCTATACTCGGGTCGTTTAGAGATCAGAGAAATCACATCCATCCTGAAGCCATCTACTCCTTTTTCAAACCAGTAGCGCACAATGTCCTGTACCTCTTTGCGGACTTTTGGGTTTTCCCAGTTCAAGTCAGGTTGTTTTACGGTGAACATGTGGAGGTAATACTCCTCCGTTTGTTCATCATACTCCCAAGTAGAACCACCAAAGAAGCCTTGCCAGTCATTTGGAGGGCCTCCATTTACCCCAGGTTTCCAGATATAATAATCGCGATAGGGGTTGTCTTTTGACTTTTTTGATTCCTCAAACCATACATGTTCATCAGATGAATGATTGACGACCAGGTCCATCACCAGTTTCATTCCTCTCGCATGAATTCCTTCTAGCAGTTGGTCAAAGTCATCCATGGTACCAAACTCCTCCATGATATTGCGGTAGTCAGCGATGTCATAACCATTGTCGTCATTGGGAGACTTGTACACCGGGCATAACCATATCACATCTATACCTAGTGATTGTATGTAGTCCAGTTTTTCAATGATACCTGGAATGTCACCTAGGCCGTCATTGTCTGAGTCTTTGAAGCTTCGAGGGTAAATTTGATATACCACACTTTCTTTCCACCAGGTTCTTGTCATGATGCTTATTTATTCGTTAACCAATAGAATTCGTACGGCTTTAGAGAAAGTCTTCCATCTTTGATTTTCACCGTTTTGCCAGTCATTCTATCTACCATTTTAAACGGGTTGACTTGCGTTTGTGGAAATACCAAGTGAGGATAAACTTCCTGGTCGGTATCCTTGAAATTGGCAATTACCAAGGTATGCTGATTCTCAAGGCCGCGTTGAAAGGCAAACACATGCTCATTTGACACTTCAATCAACTGTGTGTTATTCTCATCGGAGAATTCCTTAACGGATCGTCTTACACTAATCATTCGCTTGAGTGCGCTGAATACTTTCTCCTCGGGAGTATTCTTTTTCGTCCTTTTTTGAGCCCTTTTCCAGTCCATTTTTGGACGGTGCATCCAGCGATTATCATCGCTTTTTGTAGCATCAGTTAAGAAGCCGTAATCATTCAATGTAGCAATTTCATCTCCTGAATAGATTACCGGAATACCGCCATAAGAGAGGATAATGCCGTGTAATAAGTTGATCCTATCAATCGCCCTGCGTATACCTAGTTTGTTCCTCTCGTTGATGGCCACTTCCAAACCTGAAAGTGAGGCCATTGAACCGGAAATCCGGGCATCACCTGTCTTTGGGTTATACATAAAGGGCATACCCTTGGCAAATGATTCATGAAAATCACCGGTCAGAAATTTTGTAAGGAATTGTCTATGCTGCTGAGGGTCAAAGCCCGATTCCTGAATATGGCGATCTTCAAATCCCATACCGATATCGTCATGACAACGTGCATAATTGATCCATGTAGTACCAATGGGCTTGGGCGGGATATCCCTCAGACTGGCTTTCATGATTCGAGTGCTTCGCGTGGCTAGTGAGTTCCATAATAACGCCATTAAAGTGGCATTATAAGCCATATCATGTTCGTTACTCCATACTTCTGAGTCACCGAAATACTTGATAATTTCAGTGGGGGCCACAATTGCTTCTGCTAGAAACGCTACTCCTGGAGCACTTACTTGTGCACACAACTTAAACAATTGATGAATAATATGAGCTTGTGGTAGATTCTGACTGGCAGTACCAATTTGCTTCCATACAAAGGCCACAGCGTCCATACGGAATACATCTACCCCCATGTTAGCCAGATGGAAGATATTGTCAATCATTTCCACTAGTACGTAAGGGTTGGTGTAGTTCAGGTCCCACTGATAGTTATTAAAAACGGTCATGACCCAGCGCTGCATTTCACTGTCAAAGGTGAAATTACCAGGTGAACTCTCAGGGAAAACCTCAGGCATGGACCGTTCAAACATGTATGGAGTAGAACGATCTTTATAAGTGTGGTAAAAGTCTTGGTAGTCTTTGTCTCCAGCTTTGGCTTTTTTGGCCCAGGCATGTTCATCACTCGTGTGGTTCACTACAAAATCGAGCATGACCAGCGTATCTCGTGAACGTAGCGCCTTGGTTACTTTTTTAAAATCCTGATTGGTACCGAAGCGCTTGTCAATTTTTCGGTAATTGCTGACCGCATAACCACCATCATTCTTGACTTTTGGGCTTTCCAAAAGCGGCATTAGATGTAAGAAATTGATGCCCAGTTCTTCGAAGTAGTCAAGGCGTTCCATTAGGCCATTTAAGTCTTTATTGAAACGATCCACATAGAGCATCATTCCTGTGATTCCCTGACTTCTGAACCAAGCTGGGTTTTCCTCTCTCTTCTGGTCTGATTTTTTTAAGTATTCAGGTCGTTTTAGGTAAGCCTCTAACATGACCATACTTAGCCTTTCAAAAGCTGACATGGAATGTTCGTGATGGCCGTAAAGCTTCTGAAAGCGGCTGTAAATATCACTGAAAAGGCTTATGTACCTTCTTTCAAAGTCTCCAATAGCCTTTTTCCCTGCCTGTTTCTGAAGCAAAGGCAGGAGTTTTTTTAATAATAAGTGGGCCGATGGATTATACATTGAAGATGGTGTTCAATACGATCTAAAAGTGGCGGCTAAAGTATTTTATTCTTGAATTAGAATCAATGACAAAAAGGGTAAAAAAAGCCCCAATCCTGGATTTCCTGAATGGGGCTTTTCTCACAAGGTTGCTAGGCAAACCATAGGACAATAATGGCTGTCAAGATCAGCAGTAACAGAGAAAGCGTTCTGTAATTTTTGTACCAAGGTAGTCCCACTAATTCTTTGGTCTCGTCTTGATAAATTCGCTTGCTCCAGATCATTCCTTCTAGCTTCTCTTCACTTGGTGCAGCAGACATTGAACTAACGACAAGATTAAGTACACAAGCTATTACGAACAATGTAGGGACAATGTATAAGAAGTGTACACCTGTCTGCTCTGTGCTAATGCCACCGTAGGTCGAGAAGCAATAAGCGATCCATCCAAGCACCAGTAAATAAGAAAGTACTAAACTCCAGAAGCCACCGTTGGCATTGGACCTTCTGCTAAAGAGGCCAACCACAAATGCGGCTACAATTGGAGGGGATATAAAACCGAGAATCTGTTGTAAGTATGTCCAGAGTGAGCGGAAGGTCTCAATCATTGGTGCCCATGCTGCAGCAAGAATAACCAGTACAACAGTGGCAATCTGTCCAGCTCTCACTAAGCCTTTAGAGCTGATTCCAGGTTTTAGTTTTTGAACAAAGTCCATGGTAATCAAAGTGGACGCTGAATTGAGTGTGGCTGAAATACTCGAAGACATGGCTGCTAGCAGTCCGGCAATTACCAAACCGAGTATACCGGTAGGTAGCAATGAATATATTAGTACAGGATACGTCATGTTCGGACAATCTGCTAAAGCACCACAGGTTTCAAAGCCTCCCTCAACAGGAATTTGATAATTTAAGAAGCTGATATCAGTGTCAGAGAAAAGCAGAATAGCTAATACGCCCGGAATTACCATAATGAAGAGTACCGGGAGTTTTAACAAACCAGCGAAGATAGCACCCCATCTACCGTGGTTAAGGTCTTTTGCAGAAAGGACTCTTTGCACCATAAATTGGTTATTAGCCCAGAAGTAAAAACCTAATAGCGGTACACCGAGCAGTAAGCCTGGCCAGGGCATCGATTTGTCTGATGCTGGCCGTATGAGGCTAAGCACTTCTCCCGAGTCTTTTTCTATAGCACCACTGGCATGGAGATTATTCAAGCCATCGATCATGGCTCTCCATCCTCCGACCTCACTGAAGGCAAAGTAGGTCACCAGTATGGAGCCAAATATCAGTAGAACTGCTTGAATAACTTCGGTATGTACGACCGAAGAAAGCCCACCTGGGATAGTATAAGCCGCTGCAGCAAAAGCGAGCAGTGCAATAATGATCCAGGACGGGGTTCCGGGAAAAATAATTTTTAGAATCAGGTTACCAGCATAAAGGCCAGATGCTGTATCGATAATAACATTTCCTACTATGGTGATTCCTGAAAACAAATACCGTGTTCTGGTATCGTATCGCCTCTCCAGAAATTCGGGCATCGTATAGACTTTCGATTTAAGGTAGAAGGGTAGAAAAAATATAGCGAAGATAACGAGCACTACTGCTGCCATCCATTCATAGTTATAGACGGCCACATCAGTATTGAAGGCATCCGATGTAAGTCCTATGAGTGTATTACTTCCAATATTTGCGGCAAAGAGAGAGATCCCCACAATGGGCCAAGCCATGTTTCTGCCTGCTAGAAAGTAATCTTCAGAACTCTCTTGTTTTCCCTTACGGATTCCATACCAAACAATTCCCACGAGGTACACAACAATGATCGTGTAATCACTCCATTCTAATCCAATATTGTCCATTAGTTGTTATTAAGGTTGCCAAAATATGCCTGCTATCGCCTTGAGCATATGTTGGTAAAAGCGCGTTTCAGTAATGAAGCGAGTTATAGATGAATTAACACCTTTCGCAACACATAATTATAAGCACTTCGAGGGGGAAATCATAGTTTTTGGCCCTGAAAGCTTGGCTGTCAAAAACAAAAAAAGCCAGCACTTAATGCTGGCTTTCAATGACTTCTGAAAAGTCTACTGATTATTCTGAGCTAGACTTTCGTTTCTTACTTCTAGTTTGTCAACCACAAAGTTGCCGAGGGCCCTGCCTTGCGTTACACCATTGGCAATGGCCGGCATGTAGTGAATTCCGCCATACATTCTGCTGATAGCAGCTTCTTCTGAAGCATCTATAAAGGAAGTGAACGACCTTACTGGTAGTCCATACTTAACCTCCGTATCATCATCAAAGGCAAAATCATCACCGAAGATGGAAGTTAAGGCCACGGCAGCAGCGTTGGATATCACAGAATGTCCACTGGTATACTCTGGGAAAGGTGGGGTCTGCAATAGTGGTAACCACTCTTCATCAATGTGCTTATTGATCAGTGTTTCCGGACGAATGAGGTTACTTCTGAATTTTTCATCCCAGCAACTGATAAAACCATCTGCCAAGGCAATGGAAGTTAGGGCATAGGCTTCTGCTGTTTTCATGGTAGAAGTCTCTTCTTTTTGACAGGCAATCTTTACAATGCCAATCCAGTGTCCTCCGGGTGTAATCTTTTTGGTAGCCGCCATTACGTGACCTGTTACATTCATCACATAAGGGTTACAATCCCAGAAAGAGGCAATTTCTTTTTGCTCTTCTGTCAGATTGTTTCCAACTGTGTAAACCTCCATCACTTCTTTGTAGAAGGGACTACCTTCGTTCATGTCGAAAGGAGTGGGTCTGACAGGAACAAATTGGTCGGCAGAGTCGATGACAAAAGGTCTGATTTTAGTCCAGTGTGGCTCGATCGCTTCCATGTAACCCGGTGGTGTTGGTTGCCATCTTGTGGGATCGTCTGTTACGGTAACCTTCGGGAAGGTGCGGGTTTGCTTGTAATTGTCACCATCAGCCCAAGCCAAAATATGAGCTGCCACCTGATCTCCATAGGCCACCGAGGCATCAAAGTATGATCCTTTGACACCCTTTCTCAAGTCTTTGTAGAGCTCGGCTTTATAGGTATCCATTTTGTCTTCAGAGAAAATCAGAGCGGTACCTACTTTAATGAACGCTTCAAGTGCTGCTAGTTCATGGTTTATATTTCCTTCTGGCTTAGGAATTTCCGTCATTTCGGCCAGTTGGCCTGCAAAGGCTTTATAATCACTGTTGTCCTGTGCCAGTATTTCATACATGGCAATGCTTGGGTAAGCATAGATTCTACTGGCAACAGGTGGAGAGAAAATATCATGGACAATCACCTCAGATAGTTTCTCCATGGTGTTATGATAGACGTCCGATGAAATGGAAATCTCCTCTTTTCCTGAATCACAGGCTGAGAATATAAATAGGCTTAATACTAGGATAAAAAAGTTCTTCTTCATCACTTCCAACATTTCTGATTTACACTTCAAATTTTGCGGTTCTTCTGCTTATCTGCAAGCTAATGGACTAGTATTAAGCCAAATAGGCCCTTATTTCTTGTAAAACCCTTTTATCTCCAGACTTTTCCAGCCTCTTGGTAAGTTTTGTTTCCCCTCAACGATACCCGCATCTGTGATATCCAACCCACCAAAGCCTCCCAGAACGGTTTGTAGCATTCCACCGGCACCTGTGGCAAAATATGGATTGGTACCACCTCTGGTTTCGGACAATACACCAAAAGGAGGGACGGCATTAGGCCTGAAACTATTGGTCCAGACATCAAAAGCTTTGTTTGAATCTCCCAGACGCGCATAAATGGTTGCTAAGACACAGAAGCCCATGGCAGGGCCGTCTGGAGACATTTTGGTCTCGTAAAACCGGAGGTCTTTTTCGATTTGCCCTTTGTCCGAATAGAATTGAAGCGGATAGGAAAGCAGGTTTACATCTGCTTGTTTGATCATGACATCTACATAGGTGGCATTCTCTCGGGTAGTACCATCATCAAACTTGAGAATAGGAATATTGGCTGCTACTTTGGCCCAGTCCGGGTCGGCTATTTCACCCAGTATTTGGGCCGCTTCTGCAGCATAGCCGAGCGTTAATTTCGCTATAGCATTGGTGAAGGCATTATTGTCAATATTCTCTTCCCATTCGTTGGCCCCGATCACATTCTTTATGTCATATTGACCTGGGCCATTCCTTTCTACTCTACTGGCCCAAAAGGTAGCCACCTCCTTTAACACTGGCCAGCCGCGATCTTTCAACCACTGCTTATCTCCAGTGACCTGATAATATTTCCAGAAGGCCCATGCTACACAACCCGTAATGTGGTGTTCGAATGGGCCAGTCAAAGCCCAGACAGGCGTATCTTCAGAGCCATCGTCAGCAGATTCCCAAGGAAACTGTGCTCCCTTGTACCCGTGGGCAAAGGCATTTTGTTTGGCGGCTTCCAGTCTTTCAAATCGGTATTCTAGGAGAGACCTGGCGATGTCGGGTTGCAGCATCAACAGAGGTGGATACATCCATAGTTCAGTGTCCCAGAAGACATGACCATTATAGCCCAGGCCAGAAAGCCCCATAGGCGAAAGTGAATAGGCCGTACCAGCTCTTGCGAAAGAATAGAGGTGGTATAATGCTGACCGAACGTCTTTTTGAGATTGTAGATCACCCTCAATGACAATATCGCTTTCCCAGAGCTCATCCCAAGCAGCTACATGCCTCTCGATCAAACGATCCATACCCTCCAATCGGGCATAGATAGTCAATCTTTCAGCTTCATTATGTGGGTCAGCAAAGTGCTCACTTGCCAATGTGGAACCTACTAAGGCGAATGTGTAAGTTTCACCGGCCTTTAATCCTTTGTCAAACTTTGCCCAATGTCGGTTGAAGTCCCAGTCTTCATGGATGACTTTTGGCTCATGGCCATGCTCTTCTGGAAAAATAAAGGTGGAGGAGGCCGCTACTGTACTTGATCCAGATGGGCTTTTCCCAACGGAGGTCATCAAAGGGAAGGACACGTGAGGGCGATCAATTTGTGCATAGAATTGGTTGACTTCGGTCAAGTGATCAGGTGCTTCCATTACACTAATAGGAGTAATCAGAATGTCCTTTTTGGCAGTGATCTTCATAATCACCATGGCAGTAAAGGGCAGATGCCGAAGTGACATCATTTGGTGTTCCACCGAGGCGAGGTCTTCAATGTCAAAAGTAGTGGTCAAAATGGCCTTCTTCATGTCCAAGACCTGCCGATAATTGCTTACCATATCGCCACCGACACGTCTTCGGTTGATGTCCAGGTCAAAATTCACATGATTGAATGTTTTGAGAATGTTTGAAACACGCCCTCTTTGGTAGTTGTCATAGACACCATTTAAGACTACATCCTGCACACGCATGGGTTGCGGAGAAGAGACTATACCTACCATCCCATTACCCACAGTAATGCCATAATAGTTGTTAGGATCAATGTTTTTGGCTGGAATATGCCAGGACGACTGATAATAGTTTTGAGAGAATGCCACTAAACCAAACAGCAGCAGAATTCCGGAGAAAATAACTTTCATGATTCAATTAATTAGCGCGTTTCAAAGAGTTCTAAATGCTAGAACTTATTAATAATAAGAATTCTTGGGCATAGATGCCAACAACAATAAGTTATCGGAATAAGGGCATAAGTTTCTGGTTATCTGGGTGTTCAAAGAACTTATCAAACTCTAGAAAGTAACCCTCTGGATCGAAGCCTACAAAGGCTTTGTAACGGCCTCCAGGACCATTTTCAAAGGCACCTTCTCTTAACTCAAAAGGTCCATTTGCTTTCACATATTGATACCAACCATCGAGATCTTCGATGATGAAGGAAACGGTGACACCCTTTTCTTCAGTGAACTTGTGCATGCCTCTTCTTTCATCTACCAGGCCAATGAAACCAGTATCTGTAGCTCTGTAAATCTTGGTCCATCCTTGGTCTGCCACCATTTCTAAACCCAGAACATTTTCAGTAAAGCCTTGCATGGCCAATACGTCTTTATAATAAAGCCAGGTGATGGCACCATGAAAGCTGAGTTGTTTGGCATTGTAGTTTACCGAAGTTTCTACTTCCTCATTTTGCTCTAGATAAGGAACGAACAATTCATTCTCCTTATGTTGTTTGAACATCTCAAATTCCAGCAAATAACCTTCAGGGTCTATCGCCACGAAACCGTCATGAGGGCCTCCGTCTTTGGGTTTATAGGTGTATTTGATTTTGACATTCTGCTCTTGCAAATAAGCATACCACTCCGGCAATTGATTCGTCAATAGGGCGAGTGCGACAGTTTTTGGTTCATCGGCACTGTGCATTCCCTTGGCTGCATCCACCAAGATCAATAAAGCACTGTCTGTAATTTTGATAATGCTTGCATTGTCATATGCTGTCAACAGCTCAAGGCCTAAAGTTTCAGTATAGAAGGTTGTGGCCTTGGCCAGGTCTTTATAATAAAGAAATACATTGGTGGCTTGAATATTAAAATCATCTAAGGTTCTGTAATCGATGTTTTCGGCAAGTAGTCTGTTGATTTTTCGAGGGGAATAGCTGAGCAAACGGCCGAATCTTCTAGAAATTTCCAAGCGCTCTGCTTGGCTATAGTTATTCGATGAGATTAGGGCTTCTTGATCTTTCTTGAGCTGATCATAAGCATATTTGGTATTCCCCTGATGGAGTAGAAGTACTTCTTTGCCTTCTACAATGTCCTCTGGAAACAGCGCGGTTTTAATTAAGTCTGTCTCCCGAGTTACTAAGACATTATGCACCTTTGCTGCTTCTACGGCAAGTGGGTAGAAGGCGTCCATTTCATCTTTTGTCATAGGAGAGCTCAAAGCCAGCTGTTTGACTCCTGCGTTAACCAATTCAGAAAAGGCCGAAACGACTCCTAATTCTCGATCAAATTCTTCTTTGGTGCTGCAGGAACTTAGTACAAGTAAAGCGCATAGGAATGATAAAGCTTTCGTCTTCATGTTTAGTCGTTTTGAGAACCTGAGAATAGTGGAGGGTGTTTTTCATCGAAATCGGTCACCTCTTGATAGGCTTTTGCTAGTGCCAGAATACTTCCCTCGTCATAAAGATTGCCCACAAAGGTCATACTAGTAGGCCGACCTCTTTTGTCAAAACCAGTGGGTATGCTGATCACCGGATGACCGGTTAAGTTGGTGATGAAAAGCTGCCTTCCTCTAAATGTTGGAGCTATGATGACGTCATAATCTTTGAACAGTATATTGATTTCATCAATAAGCTGTCGTCTTTGACGATTGGCTTGCAGGTATTCAACCGCAGGAATTAAACGCGCCTGACGGAGCGAATTGGCTCTTGATCCATAGTGTTGCTCGACCATCTGATCTACTCCTTTCGAGAGAACAAGGTCATCAAAGAACGCACCGGCTTCTGCTCTCAGAATGATGTCAAATACATTGTAGGGATAGTCTTTAGGCAAAGCAATTGGCTCAGGTTCAATTCCCATTTCTTTCAATACCTCAAGACCTTCCCACAGGTTCTTGCCTTGGTCCGATGAATCTGCCTCTATGTCTTCTTTCAAGTAGGCAACCTTAAGGTCTTTAGGAGCTTTGTTCACTTGCTCGAAACCTACTGAGTTGGTGGTAGGGTCCAGATCATCCTTGCCATAGATTGCGTTGAAAACAATCTCTGTGTCTTCTGCCGATCGGCATAAGGGTCCGACTTTATCCATGGACCAACTGAGACTCATAACACCATGTCTACTGACGCGACCGTAAGTTGGTCTAAGCCCAGTAACCCCATTGCGGGTGGCAGGAGAGGTGATGGAACCGAGTGTTTCAGTTCCCAATGAAAAGGCAACTAGACCTGCAGATGTAGCGGAACCCGATCCGGCTGATGACCCACTGGCTCCCTGTTTGATGTCCCATGGGTTTTTGGTTTTCCCTCCGAACCAGACATCACCTCTGGCCAATGAACCGGATACCAATTTGGCTATTAAAACCGCCCCTTGTGCCTCAAGCTTCTTGACCACGGTGGCGGTATAGTTGATCATTTGATCTTTGTAGGGGGCCGCACCCCAAGTGGTCGGATAGCCTTCTACCGCCATTAGGTCCTTTACTCCATAGGGTATGCCATGAAGTATTCCTTTGTAATTGCCAGCAGCAATCTGCCTATCTGCATCACGAGCTTGCTTTAATGCCAACTCCCTAGTGACGGTAATAACACTCTGCAATTGGCCATCATGCTTTTCAATGCGATTTAGATAGATATTGGTCAGTCGTTCTGACGAGAGTTTTTTGGATTTGAGGAGGCTGGCCAACTCCGGAATACTCATAAAGGCTATTTCATCTTCGGAAGAAGGTAAGGCTATATTTTCGGGAATGGCCCATTGGTTGCCTGAAGCATCATGGCTGGGTATCTTGTAGCCGGCTGGGTGTGGATCAAAAAGCAGTGCCGGGAAGGTCTCGTTGTCAGTTTCATACTTTCGCAGCGAGTCGTAGCCGGATTTATTTCTTCCCAGATAGCGATACATGGTATTGACCGCTTGTTTATCAAACTCCAAACCTACCAATTTTTGACCCTTCTTTACGTCCTTTTTAGTAAACCCATATTCTTGACTTTTGCAGGCTGAGAATAAGCAAATGATGGAAATGGCAAGAAGCGAGAGAGTACTGTTTCTTAAGGTCATAGCTCAATATAAGCAATGAGCTGCAAAATGAATGAGTGACTTTTTTTAGCCTCCTTTCAATAGGACAGGCGGTTGATTATTCCTTACAGCAATTACCATGGATTGCCCATTAATGACGATTGGTCTTGCCGATCGATACTCTCCCCAAGTTTTCGATGTATTCAGGAAGTAATCGGGCTGATGGTCGAAGCTTCCATCGCCATTGCCTAATAGTAAGGTGATAGGTTTGGCATCAGAACGACCATAATCGTTTCTGAAAGTGTAGTTATTTCCGAAAACCAAGAGATCTGAGTAGTTATCACCATTGAGGTCCTTGATCATAAAGTCCATTGCACTTGAAAACTGCGCCTCATCTGGCAATTCAAGGACTTCAAATTGACCATCACCCTTATTGATGAATGCCTTTGAGCTAAAGGTATATGCTCTCTTTACTAGGGTTTGATCTTTGAAGTCATTGCCCAGAAGGTCTTCCGGCCCAGTGATTTGAGCATAAGATTTATAATCAGGATGAAGCTTCTTAATACCCGCCATTTGTTTGACTAAGTCATCGCGAGTAGCAAAAGGTGATTCTATGCCTTCTTGAAAGTGAAATAGGAATGGGTCTGTCTGCCCATTGTCATCGAAGTCTCTGAGATACAGGCTTACAGGCTGGTCAATGGAGGATTTGAGTTTATTATTCAAGCCTAAATTGCCCGCAACAAAATCTGCAAGTCCGTCATTATTTATATCGCCTACCTTGAGGCTAAACCACCATCCGTTCGACTGATCAAAAGCATCGACCTCTTTGGGCTCAAACTTTCCTGTTCCATCATTCTCAAGGAGCTGGACTGATGTCCACTCACCAGCATGTAACAAGTCCTGATCACCATCTTGATCGAAATCTATCCATTGGGAGGCATTCAGCATTCCTAGCTCGTTGCTTTTAGCTATTCGCGTGTTGATCTCATTTTTGAAAAGCCCTCTTCCATTGTTGATGAGTAGGTATTGCTGTGGGTTTTTGCCATAAGCTCCGGATACAACATTTGACCCTACGAAGACATCCAGGTCATTATCTCCATCCACATCAGCAATGGCAATGGTTTTGCCTTGAGATCCTATTTGTGGTAAAGCAGCAGGTGAAAACCTAAAGTTGCCACGACCATCATTGAGGTAAAGTCGATCGTAGGAGAAGAGTTGCCCTTCTTCAGATTCATTTCCTCCTGTACTGACATAGAGGTCTTGGTCGCCATCACCATCGGCATCGAAAAACGCAGCAGCGACATCTTCAGCTTTGGCCAATTGAGAAAAAATAGGAGAGGGCTGGGGGGTGAATATTCCCTCGGCCTGCTGGACCCATAATTCTCCTGCCTGATCCCGTGCGCCTCCGAAATAGACATCATCTAGACCGTCTTGATTGACATCGGCAACGGCTAGTGCTGGTCCCTCATGATTAAACTGCCTTGGAATTAGATATTCTCTATCGAAATCTGTGAAGTCATCCTCCGTATGTTCAAAACCAAATGGATTGGTGACGACAGATAATAATTGTGGCGAGGGATTGGTTGTTGGACCATTTGCTTGTTGCGCATTCTTGTAATCCAAAATCAATGTTTGATTGATCGCCTGATTACTGAGGTTTTGTGTTTTTCCATCTGGCCAGATAACCGTTAACTCATCAATGGTCTTCGATTTTCCAAGACCAAAGTGTAGGTTAGGACTAACGCTAGACTGAAAACCTCTGGTGTTGAAGTTCTCCCTTGTTAATTCCTGATCGCCCATGTTCACTGTTACTTTAGCGCCAATACCAAAGGGGTTAAGTCTAGGCCCTTTAAAATTCAACTTCAGGTATCCATTGTCCTTCGATAGGTTTTCATAAATAAAAGCTTCTTGCTCAATATTATTGATGATGAGTTCGAGGTCTCCATCATTATCCAGGTCTGCATAAGCTGACCCATTGGAATAAGTAGATTGACTTAAGCCCCAGGTTTTCGATATGTCTTCGACTTTGAACTCTCCTAGATTTCGTCCCGCATAGTTTGGAATCTGAACCGTAGGTAGGGTTTCTACTAAAAATTCCTCGAGCTCATCCTGGCTTCTTTGTCTAACATCGTTTGAAGTAGATTGATAGTTGAGATAATCCAGGTCGTTAGGTCTTTTATAAATGC
>JGI12316J15309_10015473_pt1 | contig 29817 bp, 23 predicted proteins | sample MarCyaLeptolynsp_FD_15309 | JGI IMG/M metagenome (IMG submission 15309) | reverse complement strand
ACCACTCGAACCCGATTTCATTTGAGACCATTGCCATGATGGACAAGACATTCGACGCGGCCGCGGTTGAACCGCGCATCTATGACGCCTGGGAGAAGGCGGGCGCCTTCAAGGCGGGAGCGGGCGCGGAGCCCGGGGCGGAAACCTATACAATCGTAATTCCGCCGCCGAATGTGACGGGCTCGCTGCATATGGGCCACGCGCTCAACAATACGCTGCAGGACATTCTGATCCGGCAGGCCCGGATGCTCGGCAAGGACGTGTTGTGGCAACCGGGTACCGATCACGCCGGCATCGCAACCCAAATGGTCGTCGAACGCCAGATGATGGAGCGCCAGGAGCCGGACCGGCGGAGCATTGGCCGCGAAGCGTTCCTTGAGAAGGTGTGGGCCTGGAAAGCGGAATCCGGCGGTCGGATCAGCAATCAGTTGAGACGCCTGGGCGCGTCCTGCGACTGGAGCCGTGAACGTTTCACCATGGATGAAGGCCTGTCTGCCGCCGTCCTCAAGGTCTTTATCGAACTTTACAGGCAGGATCTGATTTATCGCGACAAGCGGCTGGTGAATTGGGACCCGAAACTCATGACGGCGATTTCCGATCTGGAGGTCATGCAGGTCGAAGTCAAGGGACATCTCTGGCATTTCAACTATCCCATCGAGGGAGAACCGGGACGCTTTATTACCGTTGCAACCACCCGTCCGGAAACCATGCTCGGCGACACGGGTGTCGCGGTTCATCCCGATGATGATCGCTACAAGGACCTGATCGGGAAATTTGCGGTGCTGCCGCTCGTCGGCCGTCGGATCCCGATAGTCGCGGATTCCTATGCGGATCCGGAGACCGGATCCGGCGCCGTCAAAATGACCCCTGCACATGATTTCAACGATTTCGACGTCGGAAAGAGACAGGGTCTGCGCCAGGTCAATATTCTGGATCCGGAGGCGGCCATGGACCTGCGGGACAATTCGGATTTTCTGGAAGATGTGCCTGCAAGCGACGACCTGGACGAGGTGCTTGCGCTGCACGGCCAGGACCGGTTTTTTGCCCGGACCAGGATTGTCGAAATGATGGAAGCGCGTGGTTTTCTGGTTCAGATCGAAGACCATGTTCACATGGTGCCGCACGGCGACCGGTCCAATGTTCCAATCGAACCCTATCTGACCGATCAATGGTATGTGGACGCCAAAACCCTGGCGAAACCGGCGATCGCATCCGTTCGCGAGGGGCGCACCGTCTTCGTCCCCAAGACTTGGGAAAAGACCTACTACGACTGGATGGAAAACATCGAGCCTTGGTGTGTGTCGCGGCAATTGTGGTGGGGACACCAGATCCCGGCCTGGCACGGCCCGGACGGGGCGCTTTTTGTGGAGAGCACGGAAGCCGAAGCGGTCGACGCGGCAAAGGTGCATTTCGGCGCTGACTGTGTCGTTCTGTCGAAAGACGAGGCCATGGCGGTCTGGGCCAGCGAGGAGGCCGGACCGACCGCGCTTTATCGCGATGAAGATGTGCTCGATACCTGGTTTTCCTCCGCACTCTGGCCGTTCTCGACGCTCGGCTGGCCGCAGGAAACGCCGGAACTGGCGCGCTACTATCAGACCGACGTGCTTATCACAGCCTTTGACATTATCTTTTTTTGGGTCGCCCGGATGATGATGGCCGGCCTGCAGTTCATGGAAGAGGAACCGTTTCACACGGTCTACATTCACGCCTTGGTTCGCGATGAAAAAGGCGCGAAAATGTCGAAGTCGAAAGGCAATGTGATTGATCCGCTGGACCTGTGTGACGAGTTCGGGGCGGATTCGCTTCGGTTCACACTGGCCGCCATGGCGGCACAGGGCCGGGATATCAAACTGGCCAAGACCCGGGTCGCCGGCTATCGGAACTTTGGAACGAAATTGTGGAACGCGGCGCGCTTCTGCGAGATGAACGAGTGTTACAGGACAGACGGGTTCGACCCGGATACCTGCAAGGAAGCAGTCAACCGCTGGATCGTCAGCGAAGCCCATAATGCGGCGCACGCCGTGACGGTCGGTCTGGCGGATTACAAGTTCAACGAAGCCGCGGCCAGCCTCTATCATTTCGTCTGGAACACGTTCTGCGACTGGTATCTGGAACTGATCAAACCGGCCCTGTCAGGTTCGGATGAGGCCGCCAAGACCGAAATCCGCGCAACGGCGGCCTGGACGATCGATCAGATCCTCATCCTATTGCATCCGTTCATGCCGTTCATAACCGAGGAATTGTGGTCGGAAACCGGCAAACACGGACCGAGCCGCGAAGGGTTTGTCGGTCACGCACGCTGGCCCGCGGTCGACGGCGTTTCAAGCGACCCGGCTGCGGACGAAATCGGTTGGCTGGTTGACCTGATTTCCGTCATTCGTTCGGTGCGCTCGGAAATGAATGTTCCCGCCGGCGCCAGGATTCCCCTGGTTATTGTCGGGGCGGGTGAACAGACGCGCGACAGACTGGCAATTCACGAAGCGTCTCTCATGCGACTCGCGCGGATCGAGCGGATCGACCTGTCCGAAGCCGTACCCGAAAGTTCGGCACAGATTGTCATGGGGAACGAAATCGTCTGCCTGCCGCTTGCCGGCATCATCGATTTTGAGGCCGAACGCGGCCGCCTTGAGAAAGAATTGTCGAAAATCGACAAGGACATTCAAAAGATCGATGCCAAGCTTTCGAACGAGAAATTCCTGGCCCGGGCACCGGAGGAGGTCGTCGAGGAACAGAAGGAACGGCGGGACGAGGCCCTGTCCAAGAAATCCAAGGTCGCCGACGCGCTTTCGCGCCTGCAGGCCGCGGCCTGAACGAAACGATGCTCCGGCGGAGGTTCGTTTTTTCAAACCTCCGTCCGGTGGTTCGGAATTGCAATTTCAAGCCGCGCGGGCCGCGGCTGCGTTCTCATCGACCAACGGCTTACGCACACCCTGCGCAATGACGTCCGGATCGTAGGGCTTGCGATCAAAAACGCGCCGCACCATCGGGCGGAAGAACTCAATGTCCAGCGTGTCGTAGTCCGGGTCGAAGCTCGATTGATCCCAGCGTTCGCAGAATTCCGCGCAATCGTCGAAATAGGCGTGACCCCTGTATTTGTCGCGGGCGTTCGGGTCGCCACCGAGATGGTGCAGAAAATAAAGTTTCTGAAACTCGCCGTGCACTTCCACGGTCCAGGTGCATTGTTCGCGGACAAACGGCTTCAGGATCGTCGCTGCATATTCGTCATGGTTGTAAGGCGCATAAATATCGCCGATATCATGCAGCAGCGCGGCAACAACCCAGTCTTCGTCAGCACCATCGCGCCAGGCCCGGGTCGCCGATTGCAGGGAGTGTCCGAGACGGGTGATCTGGTAACCCGACATGCTCTCGTCGAGGTTGACCAGGGCGTTCAGCAGCCGGTCGGCCGTGCCCTTTGTATATTCGATTTCGTGTTCGTTGAGGAATTCATAGTCTTCCTTGTCGCCATCTTTCATCTGGGCGAATTTGACGACGGTCATTTCCTTGTCAGCCATTTCGGACTTCCTCCCGATAGAACACCTGAATGATGCCAGCACCGTTTTCCTACAATATGATCAGGCCGAATCCGCGTAGGTTATCGGCTCCGCGGACCCTTCGCCATAGGCCTTGTTGCGCTCCTGCATGATCTCGTCGCGCAAGGCCAGACCTTCATCGGACAGGATATTGGCCGGCGCGCAAAAGTCGATGAAATTCTGCTCGCGGTTGGCGCCGCGCACGAGCATGGCATAGTCCCTGTCGGCGACATGCTGTCTGACCTGCGGTTTCACGTAGCGGATAACAAGGGCGATCCTGCGCCCATCGCTTGTATTGGGACCGGACGCATGGAACATGCGCCCGTGGTGCAACGACATTTCGCCGGGCTGCAATTCGATATGCACGGCGGTGGACTCGTCGACATCAATTGCGATCTCCTGTCCCCTGGACAGGAGGTTTTCGGCTGCAAATGTATCGGTGTGCGGGACGATCGCCGACTGGTGGCTGCCGGGAACAAAACGCATGCATCCGTTCTCCCGGGTTACCGGTGACAGCGCGATCCACGCCGTAACCTCGCCGTCGGTTTCGCCCAGGCCCCAATAGGTCAGGTCCTGATGCCAACTGACGATCTTGTCGGAATGGGGCTCCTTGACGAAGAACTCCGAACTCCAGACCATGATGTCCGGACCAAGCACCTGTTCTACAGCATCAAGCACCCGCCGGTCCCGCGCTATCTGCGCGACGGCGGGCAGCAGCACTTCGACATTGGTCCGCAGATAGGCGGCGGGATGGTCCGGCAATTCGGTTTCGGACACCAGATTTTCAAAATCCTCGAAGGCCGAACGCGCGGCTGCGGCCTCTTCGGGGGAAAGAACCGGCAATGGAAAAGCATAACCGTCCTTCCAGTATGCCGGGGCCAAATCCCGGCCTGGGGCGTTTTTCACGACGTCGGGTCTCCTGTTCGGGTTGCCGGCATTAAATTAGCGTTTGACGATCGATGAAACTTCATAATGAATATCCTGAGGATAAGTAAAACTTTTGCTCGATATCATGCTGTCTCGTGTTCCATCCCTGAACTGGCTCAGGGTCTTTGAAGCTGCCGCGCGGTTTGAGAATTTTGCCGCCGCCGCCAGAAGCCTCAATATGACTGCGCCTGCCGTCAGTCAGCAGATCAAGGCCCTGGAAGGGTATCTGGGAGAGGACCTGTTCGAACGCGGACCGAGATCGGTCGGTCTGACGGTAGCGGGCAGAGCCTATCTGCCGGCCATGCGCCATGCCCTCCAGTCGATCGATATCACCACGGTGTCCCTGTTCGGGCAGAAGCGGCAGTCACCTGTCCACGTACAATCGATTCCGATATTTGCGACGTCCTGGCTGTCCGGGGCGCTGACGGAATTTTACGAACGCAATGCGGACATCCAGCTGACCATTTCCACCGCGAATCATATCGAGGAGTTCCGCTTCGGGTACAACGATTTTAACATCGTCATCGGCGCGGGACCGTTGCCGAGCGCTCAAATCGACACCTTGTTCGGGGAAAGCCTGGTTCCGGTTGCTGTGCCCGATATCTGTGCCGAAATCCGCGCGCCCGTCGACCTGCTCGGCTACAAGTTGATTGAAATCTCGACCAACAATGCCGGCTGGCTGAATGTGTTCGATCCGCTGGACGGGGTTGATCTGTCGATGGCGCATTTTACGTTCGTCGACAATACGATCACGGCCTTCTCCCTTGCCGCCCAGGGTGGAGCGATCGCACTTGCCCGCCCGCCGGTTTCCGACGTGCTGCAGCGCCAGTTCGGACTGCATCCGGTCCTGCCTGACATTGTCGGCGCAAGCGGCGAGTACTACCGGCTTATCGCACATCCCGGTCGGCCAATGTCGAACGCCTCATCTCGGTTTCGGGACTGGCTTCTGGAACGGGTGGGGGCTGAGGTGCCCTGATGCTTCGCGAATGCGAACCGTTTGCCGTTCGCCACCCACAAAGAAAACCCCGGGCATCGCGTGGGACGCCCGGGGTCAAGTTCTGGTCTGTTGAAGGCGGTCTTAGACCGAATAATACATATCGAATTCAACCGGATGCGGGGTCTGTTCGTAACGGTCGACTTCTTCCATCTTCAGTTCGATGTAAGCGTCGATCTGGTCATCGTCCATGACGCCGCCGGCTTTCAGGAAGGCGCGATCGGCGTCCAGCGATTCCATGGCTTCGCGAAGCGAACCGCAAACCGTCGGAATTTCCTTGAGTTCTTCCGGCGGCAGATCGTAGAGATCCTTGTCCATCGGATCGCCCGGGTGCAGTTTGTTCTGGATGCCGTCGAGGCCGGCCATCAACAAGGCCGTGTAGCACAGGTACGGGTTGGCCGAGGGATCCGGGAACCGGATTTCGACCCGTTTGCCCTTCGGCGACGGCGAGAACGGAATCCGGCAGGACGCCGAACGGTTCCGCGCAGAATAGGCCAACAGCACAGGTGCTTCGTATCCGGGAACGAGCCGCTTGTAGGAATTGGTCGACGGATTGGTGAACGCGTTGATCGCCTTGGCGTGTTTCAGAATTCCGCCGATGAAATAGAGGCAGGATTCCGAAAGGTCGGCATATTGGTTGCCGGCGAACATGGGCTCGTCGCCTTTCCAGATCGACAGGTGGCAATGCATGCCGGTGCCGTTGTCGCCGAAAACAGGTTTCGGCATGAACGTTGCGGTCTTGCCATAGGCATGGGCCACCTGATGCACGACATATTTGTAGATCTGCATCTTGTCGGCGTTGCGGGTGAGGGTATCGAATTTGATGCCGAGCTCGTGCTGGGCGGCACCCACTTCGTGGTGATGCTTTTCGACTTCGAGGCCCATTTCAGACATGACGGACAGCATTTCAGACCGGTAGTCCTGGCCGGAATCGATCGGTGGAACCGGGAAGTAGCCGCCCTTGGTGCGCGGACGGTGACCAAGGTTGCCGGTTTCGTATTCCGAATCCATGTTCGAAGGCAGTTCCGAACAGTCGAGCTTGAAGCCGGTATTGTAGGGGTCGGATGCGAACCGGACATCGTCGAATACGAAGAATTCGGCTTCCGGACCGACGAAAACCTTTTCGCCGATGCCCGATGACTGAACAAAGGCTTCGGCCTTCTTGGCAGTCATGCGGGGGTCGCGGTTGTAGGCTTCTCCCGAGGACGGTTCCAGGATATCGCAGAAGATCGCCATCGTGTTCTGGGCGAAAAACGGATCGATGTGGGCGCTTTCCGGATCGAGCATCAAGGTCATGTCGGATTCATTGATTGCCTTCCATCCGGCAATTGACGAACCGTCGAACATGACCCCGTCTGCGAACATGTCTTCATCGACCTGACCTGCATCCATCGTCAGATGTTGCATCTTGCCGCGGGGGTCGGTGAACCGGAGATCGAGGAATTTGACGTCCTTGTCCTGTATTGTCTTGATGATTTCGCTTGCTGTGCTCATCGCTAATTTCCCAGTTATGCCTTTGGTTTTTGCGTTGCTTCATGATTGCAACCGGTCCCGAATGTGTCGGGGCCGGTTTGTTTGTTCAGGCTCGTCACAAGCGGACGAGCCATTTTCCGGGCGACGTCAGATCGCCTCGATTCCGGTTTCTCCGGTCCGGATCCTGATAACTTCCTCCACGCTGGAAACGAAGATTTTGCCATCGCCGATCCGGCCGGTCTGCGCCGCCGAGCGAATTGCCTCGACAGCCTTTTCGACCATCTGGTCTTCGAGAATCACTTCGACTTTGACCTTCGGCAGAAAATCGACCACGTATTCGGCGCCACGATACAGCTCGGTATGGCCTTTTTGCCGGCCAAATCCCTTTGCTTCGGTGACCGTAATCCCCTGAAGTCCGACCTCCTGCAGCGCCTCCTTTACTTCATCGAGTTTGAAGGGCTTGATAACAGCCTCGATCTTTTTCATGGCCTCCTTCCGATGTTCTCAACCACTAGCGTGTGAATGTTTCGATCGGGGTAAAGCATGGTTCGTGCCAAACCGTGTGCATGGGCGGGATCGGCGGATTTGCGGTCATGCAAACCGGGACGAGGAGCGGGAATGCCAGTGTGTCAAATCCAACTGCCTAAAACGTAGGCAATTGCACATAAAACAGTCTGTTCGAGGGGGGATCCATCGGATGGACCGAGAGTTCAAGAGGAATGGCCGCCATGTATGAATTGTTGACCCCCGAAGAAATGGCGCAGGCGGATGCAAAGGCAATCGCCGGCGGGATTTCGGGAATGGCTCTGATGAACAAGGCGGGTCTCGCCGTGGCCGATGAGATAGCCACTCGCCACCCGGTCGGGCGAAAAGTCGCTGTGATGTGCGGGCCCGGCAACAATGGGGGAGACGGTTTCGTCGCCGCCAGGATCCTCAGACAACGCGGATATCGCGTCCGTATCGGCTTTCTGGGCGATGAAAGCAAACTGGCGGGCGACGCGGCCGAGGCGCGCAAACAATGTTCGATTTCGCTTGAGCCATGGACTGCGGAACTGATTGTCTGGAGCAATTGCATCGTCGATGCCCTGTTTGGCGCCGGGCTTGTCAGGCCGATAACGGGTGATGCAGGCGACCTTGTTGCGGCCATGAACGCAAGTGATGCCGAGATCACAAGCGTCGACCTCCCAAGCGGCGTCAGCGGGCTTGACGGGCAGGTCAAGGGAATTGCTGTCCAGGCTCACCGGACTGTGACGTTTTTTCGAAAGAAACCGGGACATTGCCTGCTGCCGGGGAAACTGCGTTGCGGTATTGTCCGCGTCGTCGATATCGGCATCCCGGATCGCGTGCTTGAGGAGATACAGCCGCGCAGCCATGAAAATGCACCTGATCTCTGGCGCCGGTTCTGGTCTCCTCCGGGATCTGAAAGCCACAAATATGCCCGTGGGCATTGTTTTGCGGTTTCCGGACCTGCCAGTGCGACAGGCGCAGCCAGGCTGGCCGCGCGCGCCGCCCTGCGAAGCGGAGCCGGTCTGGTAACGCTCGCGTCGACGCATGATGCCCTGTTGATCAATGCCGCCCACACAACCGCCATCATGAACCGTGAATTCGGTTCGGCGTCGGAATTGCAGGCGCTCCTGTCTGATCGACGCGTGACATCCGTCGTTATCGGGCCGGGTTTGGGTTTGGGGGCGCCGGCAAGGGACAAGGTCGTGGCGGCCCTGGAATGCCAAGCGCTGGTTGTTCTGGACGCTGATGCGCTGACGCTTTTTGCCGATGACCCACAATTCCTTTTCAAACGGATTGCGGCCAGATCGCCCGGCACCACTGTCATGACACCGCATTCCGGCGAGTTCGCCAGACTGTTTCCCGATCTTGCCGGAGGGGACAGCGATCGTTCGAAGATCGAACAGGCCGTGACCGGCGCCAGGCGAGCCAGCGCAATCATGGTGTTGAAGGGAGCCGACACGGTTGTCGCTGAACCGGATGGGGCGGCGATCGTCAATCACGAAGCCTCTCCATGGTTGGCGACAGCCGGGTCCGGCGATGTTCTTGCCGGAACCATTGCCGGCCTTGGCGCACAATCGATCCCCGGGTTTCGGGCGGCCGCGATGGCGACCTACATTCACGCTCGGGCCGCGGAATATGCCGGCCCGGGATTGATTGCGGAAGATCTGGTGGAATCGATCAAGCCGGTGATCGGTGACTTTGATCGTGACCACCGGGAGCAAAGGCAACCGCAGGTCATTCTCCGGCCTGTGTGAACGCTCGCGCCATGAGGTGGGCAACATGATCTAACACTCCGCATGCCCGGGAACACGCCTCATCACAATGCGCTGAACACAGGCAAACGACAGCCCAATCTAAGGTATTATGACCGCCACAGCGTCGGTGAAGTCCGACCGGAACGAGGCGTATTGATGAATTTTTCGCTGCCCAAAAGCCTGTTTACACATCTCGGCGTCACCGAATCCGACCGGCGGCTGCCGCACCGTGTGCAGGAGATCATTCGGCTTCAGGAAGAACGCAGCGAGCAACTCATAGGTTGGGTGCAGCTCGGGCTGATTTCGACCTTTGGTCTGTTATACCTTTTGTCCCCCAAACCCACCGACACTCTGTCCGCCGAGTTTCAGCCGGTTCCTGTCGCGCTCGGGCTGTATTTCATATTTACCATCACGCGTATCTGGCTGAGCTATACCCGTTACCTGCCGGGGTGGCTGTTGGTCCTGTCGATGATCGTCGATATGGCAATGCTGTTCGGCCTGATCTGGTCGTTCCACCTGCAATATATGCAACCGCCGGCCTTCTATCTGAAAATCCCGACATTCATGTACGTCTTCATATTCATTGCGGTGAGGGCGCTGCGGTTTGACCATCGCTTTGTCCTGTCAGCGGGTCTGTTTGCAGCCGTCGGCTGGTTGCTGATGCTTGGATATGCGTTCCGTGAAGCCGGGATGGATGGCGTCACGCGGAATTTCGTGGAATATCTGACAGGCAACTTCGTGCTGATCGGCGCGGAATTCGACAAGATTTCCGCCATACTCCTGACCACGGCAATTCTGACCTACGCGGCGTGGCGGGCCCGGGTCATTCTCATTTCGGCGGTTCGCGAGGAAACGGCCCGACACGAGATCAAACGGTTTTTGTCAGAAGGCGTAGACGAGGCTATTACCGCATCGGAAGATGTTATCGAGGCCGGGCAGGGCATCGAACGCGAAGCCGCGATCCTGATGGTCGACATACGTGGCTTCACCCAGTTTTCGTCGGGGGTCGCGCCGCGCGAGGTCGTATCGGCGCTGACGGATTTTCACGCAGCCATCATTCCGATCGTCCGGGCCAACAACGGTGTCGTGGACAAATTCATGGGCGACGGTGTCATGGCGACCTTTGGAGCGGTAACGCCTTCTGACAGTGCCGCGGCGGATGCGCTGCGCGCACTGGATGCGATCATGGATGCAACCAAAATGCGGCACGGCGTCGGCGATATCGGTCAGGCTTTTGCGGCATTCGACGTGAATGGTGCCGTAGCGTCCGGTCCCATCATTTTTGCCGCTCTCGGGTCGGCAACGCGTCTGGAGTTCACCGTCATTGGCGAGGCGGCCAACATGGCCGCCAAACTCGAAAAGCACAACAAGGAAGAACAGGCCAGGGCGATCACCACACTTGAGACGTATCGACAGGCTGTGCTTCAGGGGTTCACACCGAGCCATGAAACCGAATTGCGGGAAGGTCGGACGGTCCTTGGAGTTCCTGAAATGCTCGACATTGTCGTCATGTGCCCGAAACAGCCACTGCAACCCGTTCAAGGCCACTCGGTCGAAGTATCAGACCAGAACGGATAGGGTCCCGGAAACTGCTCGACATAGGCCATGTTGGTGACCAGCCCGGTTTCGGCCCCGTATTTGTGCAAGAGAAATGCCGGCGGTTCGAAGTTGAACCTTTGCGGTTGATCCGGACGGAGATCGAGGACGACCTGGTGCGCCATTCCCGGGCCGATTGACACATGGGTATTACCGAACGGCGCAAAGACCGGTCTGTGGTCATGTCCGCACAAAATGCGATGCACATTGGAATATTCGGACAGCAGTTTCTTCAGGTCCTCGGAATTTCTCAGTTTGCTCCTGTCCATGCTTTGCAATCCGGTCAGGATCGGCGGGTGGTGCATTGCGATCAGGGTCGGGGTCTGAGTGTCGTCTGCCAGCGTTTCGGCCAGCCACGCGAGTTCCTCCTCGTTCAAATGCCCATAGGGCTTGCCCGCAACCGCCGTGTTAAGCCCGATAATGCGAATGTCGGCGACCTGGATTGAAAACTGGACGCTGTCTCCAGGCATCTGGGAGGCCCAGTCCCGATCCGAGAAGCAGGTCTTCAGTTCGGCGGACAAATCGTGATTGCCGGCGACCACCGCATAGGGCGTCTTCAACTGGTCCAGTATTTGGCGTCCGACTGCATATTCCTCGGGCAGACCCTTGTCGACAAGATCTCCGGTTACAATCGTGAAATCCGGTTGCGGATCGAGGGCGTTGACCGCGGCAATCGCTCTTTCAGCCAGCATGTTGGTTTCCACCACGCGGTAGGCGGGAATGCCCTGGGCACGCAAATGCGGGTCGGTGATATGTGCGATCAATGTCATGACAAAATCTCGGGGCCTGTCTTGATGGGAATTAGGGGATTGGACCCCCGGTATCACAGGCCGGTCCGGCGTGCATTTGAAATTAATCGGACCTGCCGAAGACCCTGCGGCCAACAAAGACAATGCATTGAATTCCGATTCCTGATAGGCGAAACCGAGATTGGCATTGACGGATATCACCTTGACGAAACCAACCCAAAGTCGGCCGACGTTTCCGGACATAGGTCGGGCGCGTGTCGCTGCTCTGATATTGCTGGTATTTTCGGTGCTTGTGTTCCTTCCGGGTATTGGCTCGATCCCGCCGTTGGACAGGGATGAACCAAGGTTCACGCAGGCTTCGCGGCAAATGCTGGACACTGGCGACTTCGTCGATATCCGGTTTCAGGACGAGGCCCGGCACAAGAAACCCGCCGGCATCTATTGGCTGCAATCCGCGAGCGTCGGACTGATCGGGGGCGATCGAACCGAGATCTGGAAGTATCGCATGGTTTCCCTGTTCGGAGCCGTCCTTTCGGTGCTTCTGACATTCTGGATGGCCCGTACGTTTCTTTCGACGGAGCAGGCTTTTTTCACAGCGCTCCTGTTTGCGTCCACCATATTGCTGGGTGTGGAAGCGCATATCGCCAAGACCGACGCCTCCCTCCTGGCGTGCATTGTCGCTGCGCAAGCAATCCTTGCGAAATTATGGGCGAATGAACGCGCGCCGGACCGAGTGATGCCGCTCGTGTTCTGGGCCTGTATCGGCATCGGTATTCTGATCAAGGGACCGATCATACTTCTGGTGTGCGGTGGAACGGCCGCCGCATTGAGCCTTTGGGATCGCAACATTTCGTGGTTGCGGCGTGCGCGCCCTTTCGTCGGCATTCTGGTTATGCTCCTGATTGCGGTGCCCTGGTATACGGCAATCGGAATGCGGACGGATGGAGCCTTTTTCGCGGAAGCCGTCGGTAAGGATTTTCTGGGCAAGATCGCGACCGGACAGGAATCGCACGGAGCGCCGCCAGGCCTGCATCTGCTGGTCATGTTCGGAACCTTCTGGCCGGCGAGCGCTTTTCTCTTTGCACACCTTGCCGGGCTGCGGGCGGCGCTGGCGCGTCCAGCCGTCAAATTCGCGTTGTGCTGGGCGGTGCCGACATGGCTGGTTTTCGAACTCACGGCCACCAAATTGCCGCACTACGTGCTTCCTGTTTTTCCCGCGCTTGCGATGTTGAGTGTCGCCTTGTTCCGCGAGGCCGCGGGGCGGCCGCTCAACAAGTGGTTAAAACGCGCGGCCGCCGGTTGGCTGGCTCTCGTTCCCATCGCGATCCTGGCGGGCTCGGTCGTCGTACCCCTGTTGTTGAAAAACGTCATAATCTGGCCAGCGGTCATCCTGCTGGCCGGGGCAGGGGGAACCGGCGTCCTTGCCGCCCGTTTCCTGCTCCAGGCAGAGGTTCGCAAGTCCGTTGTTCTGGCATCGACAACGACCCTTTTGATCAGCTTCGGCGCCTATGGCCTGGCATTGCCGCAATTGCCGGCGCTATGGGTTTCCAGCGGGATCGTGGAAGGCGCGAAACGGGGTTCCAAATGTGACGGCCCGCGGCTTGTCAGTGTCGGCTGGCGCGAACCGAGTCTTGTATTTCTCGGCGGGACCGAAACCGCCCTGCGCGGCGTCAACGGGGCGTTCGAGGAGCTGAAGAGCGGCGACTGCATCGTGCTTGCGATCGAACAGAGGCATGATACCGCGTTTGCTGAAAAGACGAGCCAGGAAGGAATTTCTTTCACCCGCATTGGCGTTGTCGACGGGTTTGCGTTAAATGGCGGCGATGTGATCAGTATCGCGCTTTATCAAAAAACCGGCCCGCTATGAAAGATGTAGACGATGAATTGGCTGCGCCTGGGCAAACGGACTCACAATCCGTTTCTCCGTCGCCGGACCCTTCCGTTACGGACAGGCGGTCTCCGGGCAACCGGATCTGGATGGCATTCCTTTCGCTGCTGCGAAACGGAAACACCAATGTCACGACCAGCCTGACATTGCTGCGGGTTCGGCTTGGCCGGCCGTCTTCGATTCCGGTGTTGCCGCGGGTGGGACATCGCCTGCAGGATATGCTTGCCTATGGAATGCTGGCTGTCGGATTGTGTGCCATTCTGCTTGATGTCGGATCCTATCGATGGATCAATGCACTGCCCGGATCCTATTATGTGTTTTTCTGGACGTTCACCGACCTCGGGAAAGCTCACTGGTGGCTGGTTCCCACTGGACTTATAGGGCTGACGATTCTGCTTCTTGACTGGGACCGGTTGTCGCGCGGGGTCCGGGATGCGTTGCACGTCCTGTTCCTCCAGGTCGGTTATGTTTTTGTCGTGGTGGTGGGCAGCGGTCTCGTCGCGGTTGTTCTGAAATGGACCCTTGGGCGGGCCAGGCCGAAACTATCGGACACATTGGGACCGACCCATTTCGATTTTCTTGCCCTGGATTCGCAATATACCAGCTTCCCGTCCGGCCATGCGACCACGGTCGGCGCGGTTGCGGTCTGTCTGGCCCTCTTGATCCCGTCCTGGTCGCGCATGATCCTGGTCCTTGCGTTCTGGCTTTCCGCCAGCCGGATCATGGTCAGCGCACACTATCCCAGTGATGTTGTCGCAGGCACATTGTTCGGCGGTGCCTTTGCCTGGTATACGGCCCGGTATATGGCAGGCAGACGGTTGTTGTTTCGGTGCGACGCAAACGACCGAATTCGCAAACGTTATTCCACATGGAAGGTGTTCCGCCGCGGATTGAAGCAAATTAGTCCGATCCGAAAATGGCTTGCCTCTTGACACGTGACCTCAGATCGTTAGCGAAGGGCGATAAATGGTGGCCAAGTGCGGCACAACGCTCATCTTGCCATGACAATGGCCCGGTATTTCGGAAAAAGTGACCTCCGTGACTGAAATCAGCGCGTCTTCGCCGGCCTCAGATGCCGAGGGTGGAAGGCCCGGCCACGCCGGACCCGCCGTCTCGGTCATAATCCCGGCAAAAAACGAAGCGGAGAACCTGCGGGTTCTCGTTCGCGAAATCGCCGAGGCGCTCGCCGACATGCAGTTCGAAGTGCTGGTGGTCGACGACGGCTCGGACGACCATACAGATACGGTCTTGGCGGAACTGGAAGACGCGATCGGGTGCGTACGGCATATTCGCCACGAAACTTCGGCCGGCCAGAGTGCTGCGGTCCGAAGCGGCCTTTTGCACGCGATGGGCGATCTGGTCCTCACGATTGACGGGGACGGGGAGAACAATCCCGCTTACTTTCGCGACATGATCGCCAAGATCGGGGATGCCGGACCCGGAACCGCACTTGTTGCGGGACAGCGGCTGGGGCGCAAGGCGAGCCTGGCCAAACGGATCGCCTCGAAAGCCGCCAACCGCCTGCGGTCTTCGCTTCTGGGAGATGGCGTGCGGGATTCAGGGTGTGGACTGAAGTGCATTCGCCGGTCAGTGTTCTTGACGTTGCCCTATTTCGATGGCTGGCATCGCTATCTGCCGGCCCTGGTGCTGCGGGAAGGCTATGAGATCGCCGTGGTCGACGTCGTGGACCGGCAACGTCGGCACGGCGTTTCGAAGTACGGCATCTTTGATCGGGCGCTGGTTGGCATTCTGGACCTCTGCGGCGTCTGGTGGTTGCGTCGTCGTCGCAAGAACCTGCCGAGCATCCGCGAAATTAAGCTGGGGGACTAGCGTGTGATTTCATCCCTGCTTGACTGGCTGTACGCCGTCTTTATCGACAATTTCGACGTCTGGGTGATCATCGGTCTCGTGGCCCAGGCCATGTTCATGATGCGCTTTGTCGTCCAATGGGTCGCGAGCGAGCGCGCCGGACGGTCGATTGTGCCTGTGGCCTTCTGGTTTTTTTCGATTGCCGGCGGGACCATGCTGTTGGTCTATTCGATCGTGCGCGAGGATCCGGTCTTCATCGCCGGCCAATCTCTCGGCCTGTTCATCTATTTTCGCAATATCTTCCTGATCTTCCGCGAGAAACGAGATGCCGACGCCTCGAAGACTGACGGACAACGGAAAGACTGATCCCTGATAGGTCCCTCCACAGACCCTAGCCCCTGTGCAGTGCGACGGTCATCTCGACCGGCAAGCTGACGAACGAGCATATCCTTTGACCGTTGCCTGTGTCCTTCGGGCAAAACATCCTTCAAACTGCCCCGCATGGGAAAAGGAGGACGCGACTCTGCGCCGCAGCCGATTTCAGGCCCGATCCGTCCTTCGGAAAGTCAGTGTCATGCGTGGAATGCCGACCTAGGATTCTCCACAGTTCCGGCGCTGAATGGGCGTTCAGCGGCCTTTTGACCCGCGATGTTCCCGGAAAATTCCGCGGCACCGACATACTCTCTTCGCCTGCGAATCCGGCAAACGAACGATTTGTTCTCTTTATGTGCGCTCAAACGGGTCACGATTATGCAAATCACCAGACATTCATCTACAGGTCGTGTTTATCCCCTTGACCCCGCCGTTCATATGTCATGTGATGCGCGGAGTGTGAACGGACGGGCGCATTCGTGTTGTAAAACCCTCCGCAAGAGAGTTGCCTGCCGACTGACTGCCTGTTCGTGCGCCTCTAGAAAGAACATTAAATAGGGTAACAGAAAAGGCTGCACCAATATGAACAAAAGATACATTCCAGCCCTACTCGGAGCGGCAATGGGTGTTGCATTTGTGTCCGGGGCATCGGCGGCAACGCTGGACGATGTCAAGGCACGTGGCACTCTCAATTGCGGTATTTCGACAGGTATTACCGGATTTGCGGCAACTGACGCGGCCGGCAAGTGGCAAGGCTTCGACATCGATGTCTGCCGTGCCGTCGCAGCGGCGGTCCTCGGCGATGCCGACAAGGTCGAATACACCACGACGACGGGCAAAACCCGTTTCACCGTGCTGCGTTCGGGCGAAGTCGACATGCTGGCCCGGAACACCACGTGGACGTTCTCGCGCGACGTTGACCTCCAACTGAGCTTTACCGGCGTCAACTATTACGACGGTCAGGGCTTCATGGTTCCGAAATCCCTCGGCGTGACCAGCGCGTTGGAACTTTCCGGTGCTTCGGTCTGCATTCAGACGGGAACGACCACCGAGTTGAACCTTGCCGACTACTTCCGCACCAACAACATGAACTACGAGCCGGTTCCGATCGAAACCAACGAAGAAGCCCGCAAAGGCTATCTTTCCGGCCGTTGCGACGTGTACACCACGGACGCATCGGGCTTGGCCGCGACGCGCGCGACCTTCGACAATCCTGCGGACCATATCGTGCTTCCGGAAATCATCTCCAAGGAGCCGCTCGGCCCGCTCGTTCGCCATGGCGACGATCAGTGGGGTGATATTGTCCGTTGGGTCCTGAATGCTTTGATCATTGCCGAAGAAAAAGGCATCACCAAAGCCAATGTCGGTTCGATTGCCGGCGAAACCAAGGATCCGGAAATCAAGCGTCTGCTGGGCACCGAAGGTGACTACGGCAAGATGTTTGGCCTGGACAACGATTGGGCCGCCAAGGCGATAGCCGCAGTCGGCAATTACGGCGAAGTGTTCAACAACCACATTGGCCCGGATACGGCAATCGGCCTCAGCCGCGGCATCAATGAATTGTGGACAAAGGGCGGCATCCTGTACGCACCGCCGTTCCGGTAGGAAACTCCATCGCGAGCATTTGGGAGAATGCTCGCGATCCCTCTACCTGCACGATTTTCGCCGGCGGACGCAAGCGCCCGCCGGCGCTCCAGACAAACGACTGCAATACCAATAACGGTCCATCAAGGATCGATCTTCCCATAAGTCCAAAAAGGACAGGGATCATAAAACGAATCGAGGGGGTTCGACACTATGGCTGTGACGGCAGAGTTGCCTCATGATCCGTTTCGCATGTCCATGCTTTGGTATGACAAGCGGTACCGATCGAACGTTATACAGATTTTCGTCTTTGCCAGCGTGGTGCTGTTTTTCAGCTACCTCATAAGCAATGCCGCGGCCGCGCTCGCTGCCCAACAGAAAACTTTCGGGTTTGACTTTCTGTTTCTGCCGGCAAGTTACGATATCAACCAGACGCTGATTTCCTACACATCGTCCGACCCGCACTGGCGGGCGACTTTGGTCGGCATTCTCAACACCGGTCTTGTGGCTGTTGTTGGAATCGTTGCCGCGACAATTCTCGGATTTGCACTTGGTGTGTTGCGATTGTCGAACAACTGGCTGGTCAGTCGCCTGGTCTATTGTTACGTGGAATTTACCAGAAACGTGCCGCTGCTCCTGCAGATCCTGTTCTGGCATGGCCTGTTCATCAACTCGTTTCCGCATCCGCGAACCTATAAGGGGGTCGACGGCGCGTTCTTCCTGACCAATCGCGGTATCGTTTCGCCGAAACCGCTCTTCGACGAGTCAATCTGGTGGGTTGTCGGAGCCTTCGTCGCTGCTGTCATCGCTGCCATTGTCTACCGGCACATGGCCAAGAAGAAGCAGGCGGAGACCGGTCAGATATCTCCGATATTCCTGGTCACGGTCGGTCTCATCGTCGGCTTGCCGCTGATTGCCTATTTCCTCGCCGGCATGCCGATCACGCTGGATTATGCGGTTTTCCAGGGTTTCAACTTCAAGGGCGGGATGACCATCACGCCGGAACTGGCGGCCCTGACCTTTGCCCTGTCAATCTATACGGCGGCCTTTATTTCGGAAAATGTCCGGTCGGGAATTCTTGCCATCAGCCACGGTCAGACCGAGGCGGCCTATGCGCTCGGTGTCAGACCGAACCGGACCATGAACCTGATCATTATCCCGCAGGCGCTGCGGGTTATCATTCCGCCGCTGACGAGCCAGTATCTCAACCTGGCGAAGAACTCGTCGCTTGCCATCGCAATTGGATACATGGACGTGGTCGCCACGTTAGGCGGCATCACACTCATGCAGACCGGCAAGGAGCTGGAGACAAACATATTGTTGATGGGCTTCTATCTGTCGATTTCCCTTACGATTTCAGCGCTGATGAACTGGTACAACCAGTCTATCGCCTTCAAGGAGCGCTAAGATGTCAGATATTGCTGCACAACAAGCGACCTATCCGATCGGAGAGCATCCGGACCTTCCGCCGCCGCCGGGGACAACCGGAATAATCGGCTGGATGCGGAAAAGCCTGTTTGCCGGACCGGTGAACACGGCGCTGACGGTTCTGACCGCCTATCTTCTGTACACGACAATACCGGGAATGCTGGATTGGCTGTTCTTTGACGCCAACATATCGGCCAATTCGCGCGCGGAATGTGCGCAACAATCGACCGGTGCATGCTGGGCGGTTGTTCGGGAACGCTTTTCCCAGTTCACCTTCGGATTCTATCCGGAAGCGGAAAGGTGGCGCCCGATAATCGCGTTCATCCTGCTGATCATCGCCTTCGTGCCGATCCTCTTCGAGAACGTTCCGGAGCGGAAGAAGTTTCTGATCTATTCCGCTCTTTATCCGGTGCTTGCCTATGGCATTCTGCTCGGCGGCGATGCGCCGACCGGTTCGGATGTTGTGTGGACACTCGTTCCCGCGGCGCTGCTGATTGCGGGCGGCATCGGCCTCGGCCGGGTCAATATGGGGGGATTGGGCGCTTTCCTGTTCTGGGTCGGTGCGATCTGGGGCGTGATCGGCGTCATTCTGATGATTTCCGGCCTGTTGTTCGAACCGGTCAAAACCAGGGATATCGGGGGCTTCCTTCTGACCCTGGTGATCGGGATCACCGGGATAACGGTGTCACTGCCAATTGGCGTCGTGCTCGCGCTTGGGCGGAAATCCGACATGATCATTGTGAAATGGTTGTGCACCGGCTTCATCGAATTCATCCGCGGCGTTCCGCTGATCACGCTCCTGTTCGTGGCTTCGACCATGTTGAACTATTTCCTGCCGCCGCAGGTCGAGTTCGACCTGCTGCTTCGGGTGCTGATCATGGTGACGCTGTTTTCCTCCGCCTATATGGCGGAAGTGATCCGGGGTGGGCTGCAGGCGATCCCCAGGGGGCAATATGAAGCCGCCGATGCGATGGGGCTGCAATACTGGCAGAGCATGCGCCTCATCATCCTGCCGCAGGCGCTGAAGATCTCGATACCCGGTATCGTCAACAGTTTCATCGGCCTCTACAAGGATACGACGCTGGTCTACGTGATCGGAATGCTCGATCCCCTCGGGATTTCGCGACCGGTTCTGGCCGACGCCGCATGGCAGGGACTCTCAACGGAGATCTATGTCTTCCTGTCCCTGTTCTATTTTGTCAGTTGCTTCCTGATGTCGCGGTACTCGCTCTATCTCGAACAGCGCCTGCATACCGGACACAAACGATAAAAATCAAAGGGAACACATCATGTCAGAAAACGCAGTCGAAGCTTCGGATATTTCCGTCGATCGTTCGAAAATGCAGATTTCGGAGACCGATGTCGCCATCGAAATCGATGCGATGCACAAATGGTACGGCGAGTTCCATGTGCTGAAGGACATCAATCTGAAGGTCATGCGTGGCGAACGTATCGTCATTTGCGGACCGTCCGGGTCAGGAAAATCGACCATGATCCGCTGCATTAACCGGTTGGAGGAACATCAGCGGGGCACAATCACCGTCGACGGGATCGAACTGACCCATGACCTGAAACGGATTGACGAAATCCGCCGGGAAGTCGGGATGGTGTTTCAGCACTTCAATCTGTTCCCGCACCTGACAATCCTGGAAAACTGCACGCTGGCTCCGATATGGGTGCGCAACATGCCCAAGAAGGAAGCTGAAGAAATCGCGATGCACTATCTGGAGCGGGTGAAAATTCCGGAACAGGCGTTGAAATATCCGGGCCAGCTTTCCGGAGGTCAGCAACAGCGGGTGGCGATCGCACGTTCCCTGTGCATGAACCCGCGCATCATGCTCTTCGACGAACCGACCTCGGCGCTCGATCCGGAAATGATCAAGGAAGTTCTGGAAGTCATGGTCGGCCTTGCGGAAGAGGGCATGACCATGTTGTGCGTGACCCACGAAATGGGCTTCGCCCGTCAGGTCGCCAACCGGGTGATCTTCATGGATGCGGGGCAGATCATCGAGGAAAACGAACCGGAGCAGTTCTTCACCAATCCGCAGCATGACCGGACCCAATTGTTCCTGAGCCAGATTCTGCACTGAACCGACCAGCGGTTCGGGACGCGGACATGCCGGCTTCCCGAGCCGCCACACTGTTTGCCAGGACCGTCAGGATCGCCATGGTCATGCCGGCGCGATCCTTGTCCCGGTTTTTCTCCATATTGGCGCGGCAATTGTCGGAACGATCTGGACACCCCTTTAATCCGAAGGGTGGTGCAATCCAGATTGCGACCGGGATGTCTTCATTTCCCTCAACCCTGTGCACGCCGATATCATCGTTCCTCTGCAACCGGACGATCGATGGCATGACTTCCTCGGTTCCTATGGCGAGAAACTGAAAAACGCGTCGCCGCGCTGTCTTGCGTTCGGTTGGGGATCGCGGACCTTTATCTCAAGACCCCGACATGGTCCGACCTCACCGTCTCGAATCTTTGGCGGGCGCTGTTTCTGGATCCATCCACCATCCGTGTGACGCCGATGTTCCACGAACTTCAGGAACAGCCCGACATTCGCAAAATCTAGGTGCGCGATGGTGACCTGTTGCGCCTGGCTCACCTGATCAGAACAGGATTTTCTGTCGGCGACGACGGGCAAACGCGATTGATTACGGGCGCACATGGCCGTTATGACGCCTTTTTGAGGCCAAGGGCCGGTATTCTCCTTTACGGCCCGCCTGGGCGAAGCGGTCGTTGAGCGACAATCCGCAGGGCTATCCGTTTCGCCGGAACTGTTGGCCCACACCTCCCGCATGGCTGGAAACACATCCTTCTCACCGGTGAATACAAGTGGCCGAAAAGCGATGATGGGCACTGTAGGCCGTCGCCGCGCTTCGTTCGAACTCGAAAGATGCGGTCTTTTTTGCCGTTCGCTGCGGTTGCGCCGATGGCTGCTTCCTGCTTTCAGAGCGCCGGTTCACCGCTGACAATGCCTTTTTCGCCCAGGCGCGGCGCGCCTTTCTTTTCGGGACGTTCCGCCTCGGTGAAACGAACAGGGCAGGTGATGGCCTTGAAGCTGCCGACATCGGGGTGGGGGTAGTCTTCAAACACCTGGCGCGCGACGATCTGGGGGTGGTACATCATCTCTGACACTTTGAGCACAGGACCACAGGGCATGCCCGCCTCTGTCAACGCCTCGACCCAATGCTCTCTTGGTTCGCGGCGCAGCTGCCCAGTGATGAGATCGCGCAGGTCGTTTCGATGGGCGACCCGTGTTTGTGTGGTCGCAAATCGCGGGTCATCCGCAATATGGGTCAGGTCGAGAATCTCAAGCAGGTTTTGCCAGCTTTCCGCGCCTGCGGTGGTGCCGAAGGCAACCCAGCCATCGGCGGCCTCATAGGCTTCATAGGGGGTATAAGTCGGATATCCGGTGCCCAGGGGCTTCGGGTCATCCGCCCCCGCCAGAACCAATGCCGATTGCAAATAGGTGAACATGACCCCGGTTTCCAACAGCGAGGCTTCGACCAGATCGCCCTTACCGGTACGCATCTTGCGCAACAGGGCCGCAACGACGCCCATGGCCGCCACAACGCCAGTTGCAATGTCGGTGACCGGTGCGCCACATTTCGTCGGATGTGTCGCGCCCGCGTCGCCTGTGAATGACATCAGCCCGCTCATGCCCTGCATGATCAGATCAAAGCCGCCGCGATCAGACCAGGGGCCAGACCGTCCGTATCCGGAGACCGAACAGTAAACGAGGCCCGGAAAGCGCGCCTTCACGTCCTCATACCCGAACCCCAGCTTGTCCAGAACGCCGACCCGGTAGTTCTCAACCAAGGCATCCGCCGAAGCGATCAGATCCCAAAGCGCGACTTTGCCCTCGTCACTTTTCAGGTCAATCGTCACACTGTCCTTGCCGCGATTGATCATGAAGAAACTAGCGCTGTCCGATCCCAGCTTGTCCTCTTCCGACACATCCCAACGCTGCGCATCACCGCCGTTGGGGCGTTCAACCTTGATGACTTCAGCCCCCATGTCAGCCAGCATCAGACCACATATCGGCCCGGCCAGCACATGCGAGAGCTCAACGATGCGGATGCCTGCCAGGGGGGTATCTTTGTGATCCATAGGATTGTCCTTTCAGGTGCCGGTAAAGTTGGGCGCGCGCTTTTCGGCAAAGGCCGCGCAACCCTCGGCAAAATCATTGTGGTGGTAGCAGGCGAGGGCCTCGTTGGTCAGTTGGTAGAGGTCCGCGGAGGGCTGATGCAGCGCGCGCAGTGCCTTCTTGTGCCAGCGCGCGGCAAGCGGTGCTCCACTTGCCACAGTTTGCGCCATTTCATCGACAAGCTCGTTAAGGTGGTCGGCGGCACAGACACGATGCACGAAGCCGCGATCATGCGCCTCGGAGGCCTCCATCATGCGCCCCGTCAGCAGCAGATCGAGGCACAAACTAGCCCCAAGCGTGCGATCCATTGCGGCGAGATCCTCGATCTCGGCATGCATGTTCAGCCCTTTGATCGGGATGCCAAACCGGGCAGTGTCGGTGGCGATGCGCAGATCGCACAGGGTTGCGATTTCAAGACCGCCCCCGATGCAGGCCCCCTGCAAAGCGCCGATGATCGGATGCGGGCAGGCATCCATCGCATCCATTGCCTGACGTCCTATCCTTGTCTCGGCAATTTGCCGGTCGGGCTGGCCCAGTGTTGCGTTAAACTCGGCAATATCGCTGCCTACGCAGAAGGCCCGATCGCCGGACGCCTGCACGAGGATGCACCGCAGGCTTGGATCATCGGAGGCGTCCAGAAACACTTCACCAAAAGTGCGATACATGTCGTTGGTAAAGGCGTTGAGCTTCTCGGGCCGTTTGATCGTTACCGTCAGGATGCCGTCTTTGCGTTGGCTGAGAATATGATCTGTCATTGCGCTCCCTTAAGGTTCCGCCCATCACGAGCCGCCTTGGTCAGTTGCCCGAAAGCGTCCAGAAACAGCTCCGGCTCCTCCAGATGCACCAGATGCCCTGTGCCGGTGACGGCGCGCACCCGAACATTGGGAAAGCACTCTTGAAGAATGGGCGCAGTTTGCAGAACAAGCGGGTGGTCTTCTTCACCATAAAGCACCAGCACGGGGGCAGGGATCTTTTGAATGCTCTCGCGCAATTCGGTCAGCGCCTGTCGGTTCCAATGCACCGAATTCAGGACGGCGCGCGCGCCCGCAACGGATTGAGATTTGAGGCGATCCAGATAGGTCCGCCAAATCTCCGGCTGTTTTTCGATCATACGGATATAGGCGCTGTCATTGGCAAACCAATCCACCGCGCCATCACCCGCCTTGTCGTCCAACAGTGCGATTTCCCGGCGCAGCGCATCGCGATAGGCTTGTATTCCCTCAACACCCTGCGGACCCGTGCTGCATCCTATGAGGGTCAGGGAAAGGATGGCATTCGGTCTTTCTATTGCCGTCATCAACGCCGTGAAACTGCCCATGGAGCACCCGACAAGATGGAGTTGACGGAGCCCCATGGCTTCTGCCACCGCCAGCAAATCGCGGGTGGAGCGGGCCTGCCCGTAGGCCGGTGTATCATCCGGTACATCCGATGGATGAAACCCTCGTGCGGCATAGCGTATGCAGCGGAAGCTCTGCGAGAGGCTTGCAAAAGCCCCATCCCATGTGCCCATGTCGCCACCGAATTCATGGGCAAAAATGATCGCTTCGCAGTCCTCCGGCCCGGCTTCTTCGACGCAAAGGGCAATGCCATCAATGGTCTCGACGCTGTGACGCTTCATCTGCCCGGCCTTGCGTGATGCGGTGTCACGCTGGTCGCTGCGTGTTTGCGCTCAGGATCATTGTAATGCGGGTCGGTGCCCGGCGGCTGAATGATGACCTCCCGGTCCTCGACACCACCCGGTGCAGTGGCGAGTCGGAAATAGTCGTCGATCACGGCATCAGGATCAAACAGCCCACCGGGCTCCACGATGCCGCAAACCGCGATCACCGATACATGCACACCTTTGGGCGCGAGTTCTTTGTAGAGCGAGAAGGCCAGACTGCGCAGCGCGGCCTTGCCTAGCGCCAGCGAGGTCCATTCAGGATAAGGCTCCAGCGCCAGCCCACCGCCGGTAAACAGGATTGCCCCCGTACCCTTGGCGACCATTTGCGGCGCAACAGCCTGCGCGGCCAGCAATGCGCCTACCAGATTGACGTCAAATTCGGCGCGCAGCACGTCGGCAGATAGCTCCAATGGGCCGTCCGAGCGCAATACCGCGGCGTTGTAGATCAGAACATCGCATGGCCCTGCCTGCACCTGAAGCGCATCAAGCGTGGCTGTAAGTTGCGCCGCATTCCCTGCATCAGCAACCGCGTATCCCGCATCAATGGACAACTCGCCCAGTCGCGCCACCTGTTCACCAAGCGCCACTGGATTGCGCGCGACAAGGCTAACCCTATAGCCATTCGCTCCAAACTTGCGTGCAACGGCCTCGCCCAATCCGGGTCCCGCACCGATGATGATGCAGTGTTTCATCGGAATCTCAAATCGTTAATTGTTGACAATTAACATTATGAATGTGAAACTGACCCTGTCAACGAAAATTGAAAAGCGGATCAATGGCCAGGAAACCCAAGCTTGCTATCGCCAGACGCAGCCTGGCCGATATGGCCTCGGACAGGTTGCGGGAGGCGATCCTGTCCGCCGAACTGCCCCCCGGTGAAAGACTGGTAGAAGCCGATCTGGCCGAAGACATGGGCGTCAGTCGGGGAACGCTGCGGGCGGCGCTGTCTGAGCTGAAGCGCGACGGTCTGGTCGAATGCCAGCCCTATAGTTCATGGGCGGTATCCAAGCTCGACAGTCAAACCTTGTGGGAAATCTACACGTTGCGCGCATCGCTCGAAAGCGGTGCTGCGCGTCTGCTGGCCTCGCGGATCACCGCCGAGGATAGAACAGCAATAAAGAAATCCGCTGACGCTTTGGGTAAGGCCGAGCAAACCGGATCAAATCGTCTGAAAGCCGATCTGGCCTTTCACAATCTCATCGTCGCCCTTTGCGGCAACAAGATGCTTCATGAAAGCTATATGAAACTGGCCGACAAGCTGCGGTGGGTTTATGCCGCATCTGAAGCGAAGGAACCGAAGCGTATTGATCTTGTTGACTGGCATGAACCGCTGGTCTCGGCCCTCTGTTCAGGTCAGGCAGACCAGGCCGCACAGACTGCTTTTGAAATGTGCATGGCCAGTCTTGAAGATGATCTCAACGCAATACCGGACATTCCTCACAAACGCAGCATCCGGTAATCTGGGCTCATTCGCTGAATCAGGCGCGCCACCCGGGAACGGCGGCTTTATGGAAAACTCTTGGAGTGTCATTTCGCCCCGTCCCGCAAAAGACCCCGTTATGACGCTTTTTTGAGGCGAACGGCCAGTACCCGCCCATTGTGACCTGCAATGTCTGGGCCGGTAATCTGTTGCGGAGGGTCGGTGTCCCAATTGGTTTCTGGACACCGTTTTCCCGGTCACTGTCCTATGGCTTGCCATGAGGTATCGGATCGCCGTTGAATGGCACGCATGCCCGCCGTGGCCGTGAAGACAAGGCACGTACCGTCAATGCGGGAGCAGGTCAATCCGAGTTCCCTCACGATTTCAACGAAGGCTGTCCATAATCATCCGAAACATGGACTGCTATTGGGATTTTGACCCTTTGGCTGCAAGCAGGTTCTTCTCCGCGGCAGGAAGCAGTTTCTTGTCTGACGCTTCCAGCAATCCGTTTTCGTCCAATCGTTTGAGAATGGCGACCACCTTGCTCCAATTCTCTTCGGGCGCCTCGCCATATTGGGCAAGCCGCCAATAGGACCAGGCCAGATCGCGTTGCCAGACTGCGTTTTTTGGATCGGCAACGGCCAGTTTCTGCCGTATCTCGAGGCCGCCACGGTAGGATCGTATTGCGGCGGCTATGTCGCCGTCTCGAAGATGCACATTGGCAATCTTGTTGTGCGAAACCGAGACATCGCGCTGCCAGATCAGGCGGTTGGGATCGAGGGCCGCAAGTTCCCTGGCGATCGAAAGGCCCTGGCTGTAGGCTTCGAGCGCTCCCGTCAGGTTGCGGCGGGCAAGGAGAACGTCGCCAATTCTGTTGTGGGACACCGAAAGATCCCGGCGCAGACCCGTATTGTCCGGATCCGCTTTTGCCAGCCGTTCGAAAATCGTCAGGCTCTTTCGAAAGGAGGTGAGGGCAGCGTCGCGATTGCGGGCCTTTCGCTGCAACGAACCAACCTTGTTGTAGAAAATCGCCAGATCACGTTGTAGTTCGCCGTTCGAGGGATCCGCTTCGGCCAGTTTGTCATAAATCGCCAGGCTCCGTTGATAGGAGCTCAGGGCCGCGCGCCGGTTGCGTCCCTCCAATTGCAGGTCGCCGATTTTTTCTAGAACAGCGGCAAGTGCCCGTTTGCGCGCTGGGTTTTTGCGGTCCGCTGACGCCAATCGGGTCAGGATGGTCAAGCTGGTCCCGAGACTCTTGATTGCCTTTCTGCGTTGTCCCGTCGCCTGCAACATGGACCCCGACTTTTCATAAGCCTCCGCCAGATCCTGCTGCCAGAAGGGATTGCGGGGATTGGATCGGGCCAGTTTGCGGTGAATCGCCAAACCTTCATTGTAGGATTTGAGAGCGTCGGGATGCCGGCCGGATGTTTCCAACATTTGCCCGACATCGCGATGGGCCATCGCCAGGTTGCGTTGCGCTTCGGAATTGTCGGGGCCGGCTTCCGCGAGCGTCTTGCGCAAAACGACAGTTTCCGCAAAAGATCGCAGTGCGCCGTCGATATCCTCCAGATCCTTGCGAACGTTGCCGATCCGCGTGTGCGTTGCCGCGAGGTCGCCGCGCCACAGCGCGTTTTCCGGTGCCTCGGACACCAGTTTGCGAAACTGGACAAGCGCGCTTTTGTAGGAAGAAAGAGCGCCGTCAGCGTCAGTCAACCGGGTTTCCTGCAGCGCCCCGATCTTGTTGAAATAGACTGCAAGATCATATTGCCAAGCCGTGATTTCAGGCTGTGCGGCAGCGAGGTTCTGGAATGTCGCAAGGCTCTCCAGATAAGCATCGTAGGCCGCCGGATAATCACCCTGGGCCTCCAGGACAATTCCGATCCGGTTCTGGGCGAAGGCGATATGGCGCTGCACGTCATCGTTTTCCGGAGCCAGCGACAGAAGACGTTCCAGAATCTCAAGCCCCTGGCGTGCATAGTCCAGCGCGTCGCGATACTTGCCGTTCACCTCGGCGAGGTCGCCGGCCTTGCCGTAGGACAGGGCGAGCATCTGTTGCCAGCCGGCATTGTCCGGTTGCTCGGCGGCCAGCGTCTTGCGGATTGTGATGCTGAACTTATGGGCGGCCAGCGCCTCCTTGAAGTTTCCCTTGGTCTCCCAGATCGAAGCGACCTTGTCGTTTGACGTGGCCAGATCGAACCGATGCAACAGTCGGCCGGCACCTTCGGCCAGCAAGCGTTTTTTGATCTCCACGCCATCGCGGTAGAATTTCAAGGCCGACGAAAGATTCCCGTGAGCGGCATGAATGTCGCCGACGGAAATGTTGGACAAAAACAATTCCTGCTGGCTTTGAATGTCATCCTGCCGCCGCTGCGCCCGCGGATAGGCGATCTCGAATGCCGTCTTGTGATGGGCATAGGCATTGTCCAGCGCCTCGCGGCCGAGATTGTCCCGCAGAAGAACGAGATCGCCCAGCCGCAGATGTGCCCGGAAAACACCATATTCGTCATTGGCGGATGTGGAGACCGCCAGAAGCCGGTTCAGGGACGCCTCGGCGTCGTTGTATTTGCCGGCCAGGAGGGACAGGCGGCCGTGCTGATAGAGGGCCTCGGGGTCGTCGGCATGAAATGAGAGGGCCGACGCGTAGGCCGCACGTGCCCTGTCGGCATCGTACAACGCTGCAATCGCTCCAAAGTCGCGCCAGGCCCGGGCGCTGTCCGGGTCGTCTTGCTCCGGTTCGCCGGTGCCGGAGACAACAGACCTGTTGACGGAAGGTGCCCGCGACGACAGAAGTTTGCCTGCAGCTTCGACCTGATCGTCCGAAAGAAGCTCCAGGACACGTCGCAGCCCCACGTCTCCCGCTTGCGCCCGCTGTTTTGCGTATACCAGTGTCGAAGCGATCGCGGATCCGGAGGCGGCCTGCCCGTCCCCTGAAAATCCGGCGGCAACGAGATTGGAGGCGAGCCCCTTCAATTCTTTGACTTCAGTGTCCGCCAATCCGGGCAGGGCGCCGAAACGAAGCGTTTGAAAATAGGAAAACCCGGCCCACACGGAGACGACAAGAGCCAATGAGGCCACAATCGCGCGCGCCCTGCGCCATCGGCGCGACCGTCTTTCCCTTTGCACGACTTCATCAAGCCGTACACCCAGGAGAACCGAAACGAGTTTCGCGACGGCTTCGGTTCGGCCTCCGGCCTGTTCCCGCGCGTCGATTTCCGGCGCGACGGCCTCGCTGTCGGGATCAATCCATGGTGCCTCCGGTTTGCCGGTATCCAATTGCCGATCTTCCAGGATCACCGCAATGATCTGCTCCGACCGACCCCAGGACCTGAACAGGGCAATCTCTTCGCGAACCTGCGGGCATCGAGCCGTGGTGGAAGTTCCCAGGACGATCAGAAACGCTGAAGCCTTCAGGGCTTCGATCGTCCGCCTTTCCAGGAGAGGCGTATCGGTATCGCCTGTATCCTTGATCGGATTCGCCCGCCGTCTGTAGATCGGTCGCAACCGTCTGGGAACGGTGCCCGCCTTCGTCGACCGGCCGGCAAGATCACGGTCAATCGGCCAGTTCTCAAGGCGTTTGCAGAACCAGTTGGATGTGTCCGCATCTTCTCGCGAACATGACAGAAAAGCGCGATACTTGATGTCGATCCTGTCGTTCATGAGGAGGGGATCAGCTTGTTTCCATTGGATCGGCCGGATTCTACCTTCTATGCCTTCCTGCGACAATTGGTGAAAAGTCCGCAGGTTTTACTTCGGGCCCTCTCGAGCGTGACGATCATTCTACGATGTGTTGGCCTCGAAAGGCCATGCCGCTTTCGCAGCCCTGCAAATGCGACTGCGACAGGCCGGAACCGATCGTCAGCGAGCATGCCCGAATGTTGTATCACGAACTGATCGGCGTATCCGATCGGCCGCCCCATTCCGTCCAGGAGCCGTCATAAAGGCTCAGCTTGCGATGACCGAGAGTCGTCAGGGCCA